>Ga0181401_1001211_pt1 | contig 10383 bp, 8 predicted proteins | sample 24SPOviralmetaG_FD_130130 | JGI IMG/M metagenome (GOLD analysis project Ga0181401, IMG submission 130130) | Marine viral communities from the oligotrophic San Pedro Time Series (SPOT) site, San Pedro Channel, CA, USA - 24 SPOT_SRF_2011-07-20 | ecosystem: Environmental > Aquatic > Marine > Strait...
ACGTTGGTTGACGGCCACCTTATGATTGATACTATTATTGCCAGTGGCGAACGACTAACAGTTGAAAAAGCAGTGCGTAAAGCTGGTACAAGAGTTGGAATACACGTTCACAAATACGGTGGATGGACCTGTGTACTTGAAGGCGCCATGACTGATTTTGCAGAAGGCAAACCGCCTATGTATTACCCTGCTGGAACATGTTACTACATGCCACCTAACACTCCTATGTCAACCAGTAACATGGGCAGTGTTGATGCAGTTATTCAAGATACATTTATTACACCTGTTAACGAACCTAGCATTACAATTATCGAACCTAATTATCCAGGATGCAAATAATGCTAAAGGTAACTGACAAAGCAACAGATTATTTAAAGTCAGTAACGCCAGAAGGCGACTATGTTACACTTGGCGTAAAAGGCGGCGGTTGTTCAGGATTCACATACGTTTGGGATCATAAATCAAAATGGCCAGATGTAAAATGGAGCGAACCGATCAATGATATACTGGTTGTTGATCCAGTTGCAGAAATGTTCGTACTGGGTTGTACAGTGGATTGGGTAAACGAACTTGGTGGCAACTATCTAAAAATTATCAATCCAAACGCAGTTGCAAGTTGTGGCTGCGGTGAAAGTTTTGCTGTATAGGAGAATACAATGGAATTAATCTGGCATATACTTTTAACAGTCTGTGCAGGTTCAACTTGTATAGAACAAGACGTACAATGGTTTAACACAAAAATAGAATGCGATACAATGCTAGTTCAGTATGCAGAAATCCCAAGCGACGGTGATTGGGACACAGTTGAGTATCAGTGCAAACCAGTAGGGAGCAAAGGTGTATGAGTAATTGTTTTCATCTAGCAGTCGAAGCAGGCGACTTAGACACAACCTCTAAATGGTATACTGACGTGTTAGGCTGTGACCTAGATATGTCTGAAGAAGGAAAATGGCAAGACATCGACTTCTTTGGAAATGAACTCACACTGCACAGCAGTACCCCAAGAACAGGTAAAGGTCCTGATCGTTCAAGACATCATGTTGACATGGGTGCAGTTTGTGTACCACACTTTGGCATACATCTAAATGATGCTGACTATCAACGTGTTAGGGCAAGTGTACAAGCACACGGAGGATTTTTAGATGATCCATACATACGTTTTGCAGGCACAGATTACCAACAAGAAACATTCTTTGTAGAAGATCCAAACTATAACGTGCTTGAAATCAAACAAATGGCCAAAGGGCACTTAGGTAAACAATTATAGGAGATTATAATCGACCTTTTTATGTTTGTTCCGATACTAGCAGGAGCACTTGCTGGTTGTTGGATGGGTGTTCTTCCAGGACTAAACCCAAGTACAACATTACTATTACTTTATCCGTTCCTTATAAATCTTCCTGCAGTTGATACTATAAGTTTTTATGCTGCTCTTTTAATAATGAGCCAATACATGGGCAGTGTTACTGCTATCAAATTGGGTATACCTGGCGAATCAAGTAGTTTGCCAGCGGTGCGTGAAGGATTTCCTTTGAACAAAATTGGCCTGGGAAATTATGCAATTGGACTTTGTGCAAAGTACAGTGCGGTTGGGTCGTTAATAGCACTTGTTCTTTTTATATTGGTTACTTTTAATATTGATGTGGTAATTAACACTTACGGAAGCACGATACAGTTTACTCTAATATGTATAATATTACTGATGTTGTGTTTCAGCTGCTCAAACCGATGGTTTATAAATTTTGCTCTAATGCTATTTGGTTGTTTCCTTGGAAAAATAGGATACAACAGTGATACTGGTGAAAGTTTGTTAACATTTGGCAATGCTTATATGGAAATAGGAATACCAAATCTTTCGGCACTGATATGGCTATTTGTATTCCCTACACTCTATTACAGTGTTTACGGAAATAAACCGGGCAACATCCAAGATGTTGCTGATGGTATTGCAACTGCCGCAAAATCAAAGTTTGTTGCTTTATCAACACGTAGCAGTTTTATAGGATTCATAATTGGTATTATACCTTTCAGTTATCACTTGAGCAGTAACGCAGTGTGGGCAATAGAAAAATATCTACAAGGGAAAAAGTACCAATCGCCAAATGTTAGATGCTTGGTTGCTGCCGAGACTGCAAATAATAGTGCATGTGTGAGTAGTTTGATTCCTTTTCTGCTTATTGGACTGCCAATTACCACTAGCGAAGTCGTGGTATATGATATAATCAGCAGTAGCGGATTCATGCTCGACGCAAGTTTTTTTACTAACACTACAAACCAAATTACACTAGGGTTAGCATTTCTAATTGCAAATATTTTAGGTTTAATTCTAGCATGGCCTCTGGCAGATTTTGTTACAAAAACTTTGGCCCGAGACAATGATAAAGCAGTAAAGTTCAGTATGGCACTGTTGGTATGTGTATATTTTTATCAATCAACCACAATGGACTTAGAAATTTTTTACTTGGTCTGGATGTGCGTATTGGTACCGATAGGATTTGTATTAAAAAAATATGACCTTATACCATTGATAATTGGATTCTTTTTAGTGGATAGATTTGAACTTTTATTACAAGTTGTTACCAGTAGACTATTACAAGCATAAATTTTTCCGGTGTATTATATCAAGTATAATTAATTGCACAACGCTGCTTTCTACAGTAACGTCGGAATAAAACAAAAAAGTTCCGTATGGTTTTTTAATCTAGTAACAAAATACAACAACGACAATCAAGGAGAAAACGAGTGAAGAAACTATTAATATCAATAGTGGCTAGTATGTTTTTTGCTGTTTCAGCAAATGCAATGGAAATTATACTACCAGTGAAGCCAGGTGGTGGAACATCTAAAACTGCGGCGAAACTAAAAGAAAGTGTTGCGAAACAAGGCATCGACCTAAAATTAACATTTACAGGCAATTGCAAACTAGCCGAAAAAATTTGGAATGACGCAACAGACGAAACAATTATGATTGCAAATGCTGGCTTGTGGAGCACAGGATGTAGACTAGGCTATGATACGCCAGAAGAAAATATTCTTGTAATGGTAAAAGCATTTCCGCATAGTGTTTGTAGACCTGCAGATAGACCAGATTTAACTATCGAAAAGTTCTTAGATCCGAAACAAAAGAAAATTATAGGCACAAGTTATACCAATGTGATGACTGTTAACAAATGGTTAAAAGAAACAGGACACAATCAAGAAGCTATTAATTTTGGAAACAGTAAGAAACTTAAAATTGCAAGTGTAACTGATGATGCAGATTATTATATAATGTATAACTCACATGCTGCCCGGTTAAGTGATAGAGTTACGTGTGTTGCTAATGCTAGTGTATACACTGCTAAACATCCTAACGCAATTAAAGCACCTTTGTTAGGCGATGTTACTAGCAAGATTAGTTCACCTACATTGCTTAATGCTGATATTGCTATGGTTAAAAATCCTAAGAATATCAAGGAACTTAGAAAAGTATTTCAAGAAGCAATTACTATCCAAGAGTACAAAGACTTTTTAAATGGCCCTGGTATTATTGATGTAACTGCATTCAGCAGACGAGAAGTACTTGACATGATTGGATTCTTAAAAACGACATATGTCAAATAACATAAACAAAAATGAGGGTGCAAACTTGCATCCTCATTCTAAGAACGGTTACTGGACAGTTGGAGATCGGTTTTTCTTCAACAAGATAGAAGCACACATCGAAAGTCAACGTACTAATAAACACATAGAGTTTTACTTCAGCGACGCTGAATATGCTAGTATAGATTGGCGGCAAGAACCTGAAGTAGACGTCTATGAATTATATAGACAAAGAGCACTACAGATTAGAGAAAATTATGATCATGTGGTTTTGTTGTACAGTGGAGGAAGTGATAGTGTTTCAGTACTTAGAACTTTCTTGGACAACAACATTAAACTAGATGAAATTGTTACCACTGGTGTTATAAACCAATTTGTGGGCGAACAAGACATCACTAATTTAGAACTTTACAAGTCGGGATGGGACTTGGTTAAAAGAGCACAACTGCAAAATACCAAATTTAGATTTTATAATTTATGGGACCATTTTGAGGAACTTAATCAAACCCTCACTGAAGATTGGATTTTCAACAAAGCCGATGTTAGACTCTGCATAGACAATCCTTTAAAAGAATATATGTGGAACCGTGAAAATACCATGATGCGAGCCGCAAACCGAGGTAAAAAAGTTTGCTATATCATGGGAGAAGCAAAACCAAGAGTTTTTATCAAAGATGGTTGGTTTAATTTCAGTATATTAGACTCATGTGTGAAAGCAAATCAGTTTAAGAGTAACTATGATCCACAAACATTTAACGGAATTCACACGGAGTTCTTTTATACCACACTAGACTTTCCTGATATCACAAGGAAACAGATACACATGATTGCAGATTTCTATACGCAACGATTCCCTACAACCATAGAAGATAAACTAACACATTCTGAAAAATTCAAAACAGACGAGTACTACAGTCTTATCAATGATCTCTTGTACGGAAACTATTGGAGTCAAAAAAATTCATTTACAGTAGGAAAACCCACCTCTCAACTATTTGGTCCTAAATGGGAGTTCATGAAAAAGTTTCAAGATACAAACTATTATCAAACATGGGCAGATGGAATACGAACTATCAAAAACACATTAGACGCTAATGCATTCAATAAATTAGGAGACCTTGGAGGACACTGGGGAAAAACATACCAGTTCAGACAATATAATCCATAAATACACAAGTATTAAAGGATGTATAGATGGCACAGCAAACAATAAACATTGGCACCGGGGCTAACGATGGCACTGGTGATAATCTACGTTCAGCAATGGACAAAACAAACGATAACTTTGATGAACTTTACGGAGCAAATTCAGTAAGTTCAAACATTGCACTGAGTGGCAACACAGTTTCAACTTATGTTACCAATCAAGATATTGTACTTGGTCCAGATGGCACAGGCACAATACGTACTGCATCAGATCTTATACCAGATGTAAACAACACAAGATATATTGGTAATGCAAACATACGTCATTTGGGAGCCTACATAGGCACTGCTGGTGTAATAAGCTCAGGACCAATTACACTTCCGACGTTTGCAGATAACACTGCAAGAGATGCAACCATTACACAACCAGTTGCAGGCATGCTAATTTTCAATACCACTGGCACAAAGTTTCAAGGGTACACAGGATCTGCTTGGGTCGACTTAAACTAGTAAAGGATAAGCAATGGGATTTATAAAAGACACAGACGGTATTGCCAGATCACTTAAATCAGATAAAGACATTACCTATAGATATGCTGATGCAGATGTGAACACATTTTTAGGTGGAGGTACTGCAGGTAGTCTTGTTACAACTGGAGGAATCACTGCCGGTATACAAACCATAAGTGGCCCTGGTGCAATCAACCTCACAACATTATACACAGAACTTACAACAACTGGTGCAGATGCATTTTCACTTGCAAATGGTGCCGCAGGACAGATAAAAATAATCACTCTGCTTGTTGACGGCGGTACTGCCACAATCACTCCAACTACATTTTCAAACGGCACATCAATCGAAATGGACTCTGCCAATGATTCAGTTACAATGATCTATGGTACCAACGGTTGGCAAGTAATCGCCGCACAATCAATCACTATTAATGCTTAAACTTTAGTTTCCAATAGCCATAAATACTCATAACAGCATGTTAGAGGTTCAGTATGGCAAGACAAGAAATAAATGTAGGTGCAACCGCAAATGACGGCACAGGCGATGGCTTACGAACAGCGTACATCAAATGTAATGACAACTTTAAAGAACTCTTTGACTCATCTGTAACACCAACAGAACTTACAAATGGCACATCAAACATTGCAGTTGCAGACAGTGCAAATGTTACTATTTCAATAGCAGGTAGTTCTAATGTTCACACATTTGGTCTACAAGAAACCACAATAGGAGGCAATGTAACTATTGCAACTGATCTTGATATTGGTAATAGTTTAACTATATCACAAGATTTTACAATAGGCGATCAACTTATAATCAATGGAACTGTTGGATCCAACGTACTTCCAGATACTAACAATGCAAGATATCTTGGTAATGCAACACTGAGATTTGCTCAAGTAAACAGTGTACTGATGAGTGCAACAGGAAACATAACCAGTACTGCTAATATTTCTGGTGCTAATATTATAGCAACACAAGATGTTATAATTGCAGGACAACATGTTACAACTGGAAACGTTACATCCTCAGGAAACATAAGTGGAGGTAATCTACTCACAGGTGGTAGAGTAGTTGCAACTGGCAATCTGGTTACAAGTGCTCAAGTTGTTGCAACTGGCAACTTATCTGCACTTAACATAACTGCAACCGGCAGTGCAAATATAACTGCTGGCGGCTTTTTTGTTGGTGATGGCGGATTTTTATCAAACGTTACTGCGGCTTCAAACGTTGCAGTTACACAGATAGCAAACGGAACGTCAGTTGTAGGTATTTCAAGTTCAGGTGGTAATGTTGAATTAACATCAGGTGGTACACTATCATTTCAAACCAACGGAACAAATTTAGACATACTAATACCAACCACTAGTGCAGCCAACGTAACAACCACTGCAAATGTAAGTGGTGGAAATTTGTTAACAGGTGGTAGAGTTGTAGCCACAGGCAACATTGTATCAAGTGGTAACGTAAGTGGTACAAACTTCTTAGGTAACGGTAGTTTCTTAACAGGTATATCAACTAACAGTATAAGCAACGGTACATCAAATGTCACAGTTGCAAGTGGCGCTGCCACCACAGTTGGAGTTGCAGGCACAACAAGACTCACAGTAAGTGCAACAGGCACTGCGGTAGACGGTGTAATGACTGCTACAGGCGATATTACTGCAACAGGTGCCGTAACAGGTGCTACACTGGTTGGAGCTGGATCAGCTATAACTGACTTGAATGGAACAAACATTGCCTCAGGCACTGTGGCCGCGGCTAGAGTGGCAACACTTAACCAAGACACAACTGGTACGGCTGCAATTGCAACCACTGTTACAGTAGCAGACGAAAGCACAGACACTACTTGTTTTCCATTATTTACAACTGCAGCCACTGGTGATTTAGGACCTAAGTCAGGCACTAACTTAACTTTTAATAGTGACACTGGTGCATTAGCAGCCACATCAGTTGCAGGAGATGGATCAGCACTTACTGCACTTAACGGAACAAATATATCAAGTGGTACAGTAGCGGCCGCTAGAGTAGCAACACTCAACCAAAACACCACAGGAAGTGCCGCAACATTAACCACTGCTAGAGCAATCGCACTTAGTGGTGACGTTGTAGGAACAGCAGACTTTGACGGTAGTGCTGGAATAAGCATAGCAACAACAATTCAAGCAAACAGTGTTGCACTTGGTACAGACACAACAGGAAACTATGTAACCAGCATCACAAACGGTAGTTTTTTAACAGGCGGAGATGGTGGTAGTGAAGGTGCAGCCTTAACACTGGCAGTGGATGCCACAGATGCAAACACCGCAAGTAAGGTTATAGCACGTGATGTAAACGGTAGTTTCAGTGCAAACATAGCAACACTAACTGCAACACAAGCACAATATGCTGACGTGGCAGAAATGTACTTGTCTGATCAGGACTACGAGCCAGGCACTGTAATAACCATTGGCGGAGTTTTAGAAATTACACTTTGCGGATTAGGCGACTATCCAGCAGGAGTAGTATCAACTGACCCTGCTTACCTGATGAACAGTGAACTAACTGCAGGATTGCCTATAGCACTAGTAGGGCGTGTGCCTGTTAGAATTTTTGGATCTGTAATGAAAGGACAAAAAGTCTATTCAGATCTAATGGGTCGAGCAAGTAAAAATGCTGATGGTGCATTAGTTGGAATATCATTAGAAGATAATACAGACGAAGGTGAAAAGCTCGTCGAGTGTATGCTGAAGGTTTAAAAGATGGCACAACCAGTATGGGTAACGCCCGCAGGTGATCTCGGTACCATAGCTGAAAATTTATATTTTCAAGTACCAATTGTGGCAACAGATCCAGACGGTGGAACACCAACGTACAGTTTAATTGCAGGAAGATTACCAGAAGGTGTACAAGTAACAACCAACGGTAGTATTGAAGGTGTACCTATTGCTTATGCAAGAGTCAAAGGAACACCAACAGAAGTAAGTGAAAACGTTACATCATCATTTGCTATTAGAGCAACATCACCAGATGGACTAACCATAAACGACAGAACATTTAGTTTAACAGTCACTGGACAAGACATTCCTGAGTTTACAACACCAGCAGGAAGTCTAGGAAATTTTTATGATTGTGATGGAGTAAATCTTACAATTGGATTTACTGATAGTGATCCAAATGATGTAATTGTTATTGATGTTGACAACGGAGCATTACCTCCTGGCTTGACAATTGATGCAACCACTGGCGTTATCTCAGGGCACATAACACCAATAAGCAATTTACCAGATAGTGCAACTTCAGGCTACGATGCAAGTGCATTCGATTTGTATCCATGGGATTTTAGTCAACGTAGCATTAACAAAACATATGAATTTACATTGCGAATAACTGATGGCAAGGATCAAAATCTAAGAACCTTCAGTATGTACGTAGTCAGTCGAGATAGTTTAACTGCTGATACAACAGACTTTACTGCTGACAGCATGGTTTTAACTGCTGACTTGTCACCACAACGTACACCTTATATTACCAACTATCCACCAGCAGAAACCAATCCAACTGTTGTTGCAGGAACAATTGGTACATTCCGACATGACAACTTCTTTGCATATCAATTTATTGGATATGATTGTGATGGCGATGCATTTGAATTTGAAATTGTTGCAGGTGATAGTGCGGCTTTACCTCCAGGTTTAACATTTGATAGAACCACAGGATGGTTAACTGGATTCTTTCCAGACCAAGGAGCCACTGAAAATGATTATAATTTTGCAATTACAATTTACAAAAAAGACAACAATCAAGTTGTAAGCGATCCTTATCAATACTATATTACAGTAATTGGTAGCATTGAGAACAGTGTAACATGGTTGAATGGAACACTTGTTCCGGGAACAGAACTGTCTCCAATCTATAGTTTAGGAAATATAGACAATGGTGCAGTAAGTATGTTTGAAATTGATGCTGTAAACCCAAGCGGAAGATTGCTACAGTTCAAGCTGAAATCAGGAAGCTATCCATCAACACCAGGACAGTATAATCTTTTACCACAAGGGTTAAGTCTTCTTGCCAGCGGACACATTGCTGGTAGGGTAAGTTTTAATACGTTTGCCATTGATGGTGGAACAACAACGTTTGATAAGAATATTAGAACAAGATTAGTCGTTGCTGAAACCACTTGGGATAAGGCATTTGATTTTACAGTGGTAGCATATAGTTCAGATGGATTGGTTAGTGTAAGTAGAACATTTCGTATTACCGTTGACAGAGCATATGATTCTCCATACCAAGGACTTTACATTAAAGCAATGCCTGATCAAACAGACAGAAGTTTTGTAAATAGTTTGTTACAAAATACGGATATTATTCCACCATCTAGAATATACAGAGCAGACGATCCATACTTTGGCGTTGCCAAGAATGTAACCTACACACATGCATATAGTTTAGATACTGCGACACTTGATGAATATTTGCTTGCACTTAGCAAGAACCATTTTCGTAAGAAATTAATACTTGGTGAAATCAAAACTGCACAAGCATTGAACACTGATGGAACAGTTGCATATGAAGTTGTATACAGTGATGTAGTTGATACAGGTGTAAACAAATTGGGAGAATCACCACCACAAAAACTTACACTGCCATACTCAGCAACTGTTTACGATGAACAAGCAACAGATTTTGTAGAATTCTTTAATGCTAATTTTAGTAACGGCAGTCTCGGAGAAGAAAATGTTACTGCACTTGATCAAAAAGATTTTGCCTGGCTAAAAGAAATGCGAGAACTAAACTTGTTGGCAAACGTAGGAAGTCAGATGGCAAGAGACTGGATAGTAGATGGACAACCTGGAGATCCTGCAGACAAATGGACAGGCAGTGGGTATATTCCTAATCCTAAAATAAACGATACGTTTAACTGGTCGCCAACTAATCAATGTCCTGTAAATATAGAAGAACCATTGCTATATGACAAGTTCAAGGCTGCACTACTAGCCCTCACAAATGACGATCTAATATATTGTGACTACACAGTAACTATCGACAAAGATCCTAATGGGAACAAACTGGTTCCACCTAAGGTTGTGCGTAGCATTGCTCCTTTTGGATTTTTAATAGAAGTCGGCGACACTGCATATCTTGTAATGCGTGGAACACAA
>Ga0181401_1001213_pt1 | contig 10375 bp, 12 predicted proteins | sample 24SPOviralmetaG_FD_130130 | JGI IMG/M metagenome (GOLD analysis project Ga0181401, IMG submission 130130) | Marine viral communities from the oligotrophic San Pedro Time Series (SPOT) site, San Pedro Channel, CA, USA - 24 SPOT_SRF_2011-07-20 | ecosystem: Environmental > Aquatic > Marine > Strait...
AGTTTTGTTGCCGGCAACATTGTTAAATATGCGTGCAGGGCAGGGCGCAAACGGTATGACGGCATGAGTGCCGTCGACAGCGAAATTACCGACCTCAAAAAAATTCAAAAGTATTGCCAGATGCGCATTAACCAACTGCGGGGGGACGACGTTGTCTAATGGGAAGCCGTTTGTCACATTTCAAAAATTTTGCAGGAGCATGTGGCGAGAAAATTGCACAGAGCGCCGCCGATATAATGAGACGACTAGTGACTTTATTACCTACAGCGCCGATAACATTTCTTGGCTTCGCAATGAATATAAGCACCGCTTTAGCAAGCATAAGAGACAGCGGCGCGGTTAAGCTTCTTGCGCTATTAAGTAGTTGGCTATTTTTTGCTGTTTGGTATGCGCTCGTCGCGCTGTGCCTTTTACCGATTGCTTTAATAACTGGCATACCTGCGGCGTTTTGGGCAGGCGGCGGCGCGGGTATTTTGTTTGCTATTGCCTTTTACCGGTGATATAGACTGCCCACGTTTCGGCTGAAGAAACAGGCAAAAACTTACCCAGGGGTTACCCAGTAAATTGCCAACACGCTGAAACCCTTAGTGGGCCCGTAGCTCAGGTGGTAGAGCAACTGACTTTTAATCAGCCCCGTCGATATTCCCTCAACACCCCCATACATCCCCGTAGCTATGATTTGCGCTGCGATTTTCTCAAGGTATTGTGTTTACATCAACACCCACAATCCCTATAGTTCCCTATATGGGAATTTGGAGATTGTCCCACAACTTACCCAGGGGAAAGATATGAAAGAGTATAAGACTGATAAGGTTGTTCCGCGCCTAAAGATACGCACCGGCGCTAAGCGCAACAGCACCTATGTTTACCAGTGGAGCGAAGCCGGCCGTGTGCGGCGTATATCCTTGGGTCGCGTCGGCGCGATGACACTTATGCAGGCGCGCACGATTGCAAGAGAGCATGACGCGACACTTGCCAGCGGCGGGTCACCAGCCAACCGGCAGACTGCTTTGCGCCAAAATGCAACCCTCGCTGATGTGTGGTCAGCCTGGTGGGCTGACCACGGCAGCAGCCTAAAGGATGCAAAAACAGCGCAAGGCTTTTACACAAATCACCTTTGCGAATATCACAATAAATTGCTTAGTGAGATTTCTAACAATGCGATAAGCGCAACGCACCGACGAATAACCAAAGACGGCAAGGCGACAACTGCCAACCGCGTGCTGCAATTGCTTAACCAGCTTTTTAGGTTTGCCATGTTTGATGACCGCTTCGATTGTGAGCGCAACCCGTGCGAGGGCGTGCGCCGAAATACTGAGCGGGCGCGCAAGCGCTATCTAGACGCTGACGAGCGGCAGCGCTTTTTTACTGTCATCCAACAGCGCGCGCCTCAGTCTCCAGCCGGCGCAGCGTTTCTCATGCTTCTTATAACTACTGGCGCGCGCAAAAGTGAGATAGCCAATATGCGTTGGCGCGACTTGCGGGGAGATAAGGTTGTCTTGCAAAAGCACAAGACTGAGAGGCTAGGGGAGCGCGTGATACATTTGAGCCAAAGCGCCTTAGAGATTATCCGCGACTTGCCGCGCACTGACTTGGACGCGCCCATTGTTGGTATTAGGTCGCCGCGAGGATTTTTTGCGCGCTGCTGCGAGGACGCCGGCATCAAAGACTTCCGAATGCATGACTTACGGCACAGCTTCGCGTCGATCGGCGTAACCGCTGGCATGACATTGCATGAGATAGGCGAATTGCTGGGACACGCAAGCCCGCAGACGACAAAGCGCTATGCGCATCTTATGGAAGATGCGGCACAGCAGCGTGTCAATCTGATTGGTGACTTACTCGCGGAGAAGCCCGCCGGCAAGGCCGCGCAGGCCGCCGGTCAAGCCGAGGCCAGTGCCGGTAGCCACTTGGCGGTTGCGCATCAGCGTCTCATTAAGCCGAGCGATGCGGTCTAGCGCGCTCAACTGAGCGGCTGGGTTTTGCTCTGTTAACACGTCAGTGACTGCGTCGGCAGTGTTTCTGCCTCGCTGTTGAGTAAGGGCGCGCTCAGCCAGCCTCATGCCTGTGCCAGCCATATCTGAAAGCCTCGTCAAACGACTAGGGGTAACTTCACCAGCGTCGGTAAGCTTCTCAGCCGTATTAGAGCCGCCCATCACGCGACCCTTGGTCAGCGACATTTCACGCTCACGCTCTAGGCGCCGGACAAAGCGGGTAAGGGCTTCCGGGTCATCTTCAAACAAAATCTCAATGACCGCGTCATCTTTTTGCGACTTAGTCACCGCTTTGACGGCATTGCGGCCACGGTCAAGCGTGTCAAGCCGGGCAACCATCTCATCTAGCGCACCAAGACGCAGCGCGTCTTTTTCCGCTTGCGTCATGCCCTTTAAGGATGCGCGCAATTCATCAGCCCGCAGGCCGCCGCCTTTTACTGCCTTGCGACCTGCCTGCTCGGCGGCCTCGACAGCAAATTCGTCTGCTGTGATTTTAAGCACGTCGCTATAGTCGTCGCCGACTGTAGCTTCGTTTTTCAGGCGGTCAGTAAATGCGCCAAGGTTTTTCTTGTCAGACGCAACGTCAAAGCCCTGCCGCTTTGAGCGATACAGGCGACGCCCCTCAAGGCGCTTGATGTCGTCTAAAACTTTCAGCGGCAAGCCGCCAAACACCTCTCCAGCTTCATCAATCAACATTGCCGGATTTTCTGGTAGCCGAGACATTATTTTGGTCGTGTCTTCGCCGCGAGCCAGCGCCTCATTTATCGCGCGCTCGCGCGCCTTACGATATGCTGAGGCATAATGTCTGTTTTGCACAACATTGCGGATAACCACATCATCGACAATATTCTCATTAGCAGCATAGGCGGCCTTATAGAGGTTGCCGACAATTGGGTCGGCGCCTTGCAGGTCAACGAGGTTGTCGACCACTGCGGCGGCGTTTGCGTCTGCCGACTGAGGGCGAGCGTTTTCGAGTGATTTTTGTATGCGGCCGGCCTGCCCAATAACTTGCTGGTCGGGCGACAGCGCGCTCGGCGTGACCGCGCTTGTGCCTTGCTGGCGTACTGTCAGGGCGTCGTCGATACGGCCGGATGCGCCAGATGATACGGTGCGTGCGCCCCGTAGCAGGCGGCGCAGGGCATCATTGCCATAGTCGACAAGCATTTCCTGACCGACATCTCCGGCAGCGGTGTCGGCTGCCTGATTTTGTAAGACTGCAGCGCGCATGCTGGCGGCGTCAACGCTGTCGTCAATCATTGCGTCGCCTACGCGCATGTCAGCGCGTTGCGCCGGGTTTCTGAATGCGCGTTGCAACCCGCGCGCCGCCCCATAGCCGGCAGCACTTACGGGCGCTGCAATAGCCGCGCCAATCCCAGCGCCTTGCAGTCTGTCACCCAAACCCTCGCCAGCGCCAAACCCAGTAGCGGCACCCTGAGCCATGCCACCTAATACGGCAGTCCTCATTGGCGCGCGAGCCGCAACATTAGCGAGCCGCGCGCTTGCGCCAATTGCGCCGACGGGCGTAGCAAAGCCGCCAGCCACGTTTGCTGTTAAGGCGGCGGCTGTTGCGCGCTGAAAGTATGCGTCTCGGTCGGCGCGGATTTTTGTTACCGCGTCGTCGTAGCTGTCGTCAGAAAAAACGCTGCGCACCAAAGCCTCAGCCTCGTCGGCGCCTTCAAAGGCGGCGCCGGCAAAAAGCTCGCGGGTAAACGCTGCGGCGCCCTCAGTCGGCACCTCGCCATATTGGCGATAGTACTGCGCCGATGGGCGCAGTTCGTCATAACTATCATAGCCGTATTTTTTTGCGACAGTGTCAGCGGCTGCAAACGCGCGGAGCGCAGCCGTCTCATTTTGCTCTCCAGCCTTAGCCGCCTTGCCGGCAGCAATTGCCTCGTCCAGAATAGTTTTTAAGTCAGCCATGTTTAATTAAACTCATCATAATTGTTGTTAATCAGGTTCCCTTGGGATGCGCGGAGGATGCCAAAGTCTTGTGGGCTGTACCTATCTATCTGCCTTGTTCCAAACTCTGGAATAATATCCAAGGCCACCTCATCGCCGTAGTATTTTGAATATACGGGCCGACGGGAGTTTGCTAAGCCAGCATAACTGTTTTGGACAATTCTCATTGCCTCGCCGGCAATATTTAGGACTTCCGCGCCGACTACGTCAGTGATTTCGCCTTTAGTTGCCTGGGTAAGTTTGTTTTTCAATCCCTCAACCTCGCCGAAGCTGCTAGCAAACGCCGCCCTCTCGCTATCCCTAACAACACTATCATCCAACGCTTTAATTACCTTAATCATCGCCGCATAGGCTGCGCCGCCTGAGCCGGTAGCGATTAGGTTTTTAACAGCGTCATAGTCTGCATAAGCCTGTTGAAGTTTTTCTGTCTGCTTCTGCCACTTAGCGGATTCACTAAACACAAAGTCACCAAGCTCGGCTTGCGTCTTTGGCTTAAAGGCACCCATAAATTTCGTGGCTTGCTCTGGCATGCCTTTCTCAAAATACCAATCGGCTGAAGCCATAGCCCACTGGTTATAGTCGCCGCCAAAATCAGAGAAAGACGGCGCGCCTTTGCGCGCTGCCGACAAACTCTTCTGCGCCTCGTTTGCGCGGCGCGCTTGCTCTAGCTTTAGGTTGTTCAGCTCAGCGGTCTGCTGGGCTTGTAAGCTTGCCTGATACCCGGCCTGCGCCTTGCCCAAAGCATTAGCAAATGCTTGACCAGTGCCTTGGTTTGTCGCCGCGCCAGCCAGCAGCGCTTGAGCTATGTTTAGGTACGACTGCGAAACTTGGCCACGCTGCTGCGGCGTCAGCTCCGCCTCTTTGTCAATTGGCATGCCCGCGAGGGCGCCGCCCAATCTTTCTGTAAAGCTAGCCATTAAAAGCCTCCAAGTAAGCCGCCAGCGAGAACAGCGGTCATTGGGTTTGTTAAGCTTAGGGCTGACGCTATGCCTGCGCCGGCAGCCGCGCCGCCCAGCGCGCCGGCCGCGCCACCGCCGCCCGGCGTGCCCGTGCTGGTTGTGGTGCTTTGCATTGGCATTGTCCCCAGCACGCTGTTAAGCAGGTTGATGCCTTGGATGGGAAAGTTTTGCTCCTCATAGAAGTTTGCAACATTCTGGTCTAGGCCAGCTTGCGCAAAGCGCTGCCGAGCGTCGCCAACACCGGCGAGCGCATTGAGTTGGCTTGTCTGGTCAGCCAGCGCCATGCCCGCAAGTCGCGAATTTGCGTCCATGAAGTCCATTGAGCCGCGCTGATTCGCCAAGTCGGCGTTTGTGGCAAGGCCAATATCTCCGCGAAGCAGGTTCATGCCCTGACCATAGGCTTGGTTGTAAAGATTTGCAGCGGCGGCCTGCTTTCTGTCCAAGTTTTCAGATTGCAAGACGGCGTCCTGAACAAAGCGCCGGTCATTGCCGAATGCGCCCTGCTGCAACGCCCGGTCACGGTTGGCTTGCGATTGCTTCTTGTATTCTTTGTCCAAGCGATTAAACGTGGCGTCTATTACGTTCTCAGTGAACGGGTTCATATAATTCTGCACATCCCGATCGAGAACCGAGCGCGCTGCGACTGGCTGAAACTCCGAATTTAAGTTGTCATACAAAGCGCCTCGCGCGTTATTACCAAAGGCGTCAGAAAAATTTCTTTGCACCTGCTGTTGCGCAAGTGCTTGGGTGTCGTCAAACGCCGCCAGCCTGTCTCCGCGATAACCCTGAAACTTCTTGTCTGCCTGTGTCTCGGCGCGGTCATACACGTCCTGATACATTGCCATCAATCGCGGGTCAATTGTCGTACTCGTCGATTGACTTGATTTTTTCTTGCTCATTACCTTAGTTCCTTCATGTATGAGCTTTCTACTTCAAAGCCCAAGTCTTTTAGGTGGCCTTCCCAGCCCTTACGCCCGATGCCGGTAATAGCTGAGCAGCCCAGCACCGTTGCAAAATTCTCAATGCGTGGCAGAAGCGAAAGGCAGTCGCCTATCTTTCCGGCCACCAAAAACACATTAATCGCGCGGGTGCGCGGATATGTGATTACCTCTGTCAGCGCCGCCGTGTCTCGGTGTGTCCAAAGCTGAAGCTCACCATTTAGCACCATGCTGCGGATGTCATCCAGCTCATAGCCAAAACTCTCGTCGAGTGCCGCCTGTATCTGCCCTGAGTAGGCGTCAAACTCTGCCCCCAATTCTGCATATGTGTCGCGTTGTGCTGAACTCATTATAGCAAATCCCCTTAGATACTGGTAGTGGTTAGGTTGCCAGACGTGTCGACGCCCAATTTCCACTGGCCGCCGTTTGCGTCTATTAGAATTATTTCTGTGCCAGTCTCGCCATTGGTGAAAAAGCGCTCGCCTCGGTGTAGTACACTGTCTGACAATTGCGCTATGGCGACGCCAAGCTGATTGACCTGGTCTCGCTCATAGGTTGGCGGCGCGGATGGTATGGCTGGCCTAGTCATTATCTACGCCCCCGCAGCGCGCCCTCAAGGCGCACCTGCCCAAGCTTCCACGACCTGTCGGTGACGCCCTCAACTGTCATCTGCACTTGCCGCGCACTAAATCGGCAGTCGGTGTAGCCGTCGGCGTCAATGTTAAAAGTGCCAAGGTCATACTCAGTGCCGAGCGGCGTCTGCCGCCCCTTAAATGCAAACGACACGCAGCCGACTGAGCTACTTTCTTCGTCTGGTATGATGCGGTTAACATATGCCACCCGGTCGCCATTGCCGACCTCGATTGGGCCGGTCTTGCAAAATGGCTTGCGCGTGCCGACGCCAGATGACGCGCTCAGCGTGCCGCGCTCATGCTCATAGAGGAAGCCGTCCTTGTCACCCGCTAGCGGCACGTCAAACGCGCCCCGGTCAATCCACGCGCCGCGCTCAAGCTCACCCACGCTCCACACCTTCTCTTGGTAGTTATAGATGACATACTTACTGTTTCGGTCATCCTCAGTGGTTGGGAAGAACCACCAGATTTCTGAGTTTACGCTATTCGAGCCGCCACACACCAATTCATGCGCGTCGTCGTTAAGGTTGTCATAAATGAAGTCGTGAACCTCGCACGGCAGCTGCCGGACAAAGCCGTCATAGACGACGGGCCCGTTTTCGCTAAGCCAAGCAATAAAGTTTCCAGTTGGCACGATGCAGCGCGGGCTGAGCGGGCCGCACGCGCTGCCGACTTTTTGCACGCCGTAGGCGAGGGGAGCGCCGACATAATACATGCGGTGGACATCCTCGTCGGTAAACAAAAGCATGTCGGTTTTGTATCGGACGCCAGCCATCAGGCTGCCCTGCGTCTGCAATATGATTGAGCCAGCTAGGTTAGTAGCAGACGGCGTCCACGTCGTGGGCGCCTCTTGGTCGCTAAACTGCACCTTGCGTGGGTCGCCGCCCGCGCCCAAGGCTAGGACGTGGCGCTCATTGGTTACTGCGACGGCGGTGTTTGCCAGTGGCGCGTTTGTCAGCACCGCGCCCGCAGCGTCTGGCGTAGAGCCGCTGTTGGGTTGCCAGCGGTAAATTTTGCCGTCGCCTGACGAGCAGAAAAGCAAGTCCTCACCAAAGCTGTCGAATGTAATGTTTATTGCCTTTTTCTTCAGCCCCGACACCGTCCGGGCGTCGCCGAAGCTCTCCTCGCCATATGGGCCAGCGCCAAAGCCATAGGCTACGTTTCCTGCACCACTCGCTCCGACAAAGCCGGCTGGCGTAGTGTCGTTGAAGTTTGACAGATAGAGCGTGTGGATTTTGTCGTCTGTGGCGACTGCAAGAATCGGGTCAAAGTCATTGTCTCGGTAGGCAAACATTTGCCGCACCGCGCCCCCCGTCAGAGCCGTGCCGCTTAGCAATTGCCACCCGCCAATTGGCTCAAGGTGTCCCTCTTGGAAGCGCACCAGGTCGCTGTCGACCCAGCGGCCCTTGGTTGAGTATTCTGTGCCATTAGCGACAACGCCGGCTGGGGGTGTAATTGGCAGAAGCTGTCCCATCAATCGTCGTCCTTTCTCGCTAGGCGCTCCAACTTGCGAGCCACCTCTTCATTGTGTAGCCGGAAGAGGTCAGAAATCTTTGCCTCTGCCTGCTTAATTCGTTCGCCTAACCGATCGATAGCCGTAGCCATGTCACCCAAGTGACGGCTCACATACCAGACCAGCAAGATGACGCCAGTCACCTGCGGCCAGTAAGTCACGATAAAGTTCTCGGCTGGCTGCATCTTAATTACCATCGCTGACGTCAATCAGCGCGAGACGAGACTTAGTCTGCACATATTTTTCTAAGTCTTTTTCGCTAAGACTGGAAAGCCCTGCCCTGGCGGCAGCGCGCTGTCGGCGGTTTATTCTTACTTTCCCAGCCTCATCATATACAAGCCAGTATGGCATATATTTGTCGCCAATAGCAGACTGATAGTCCTTGTATGTAAACTTTCTTTGCGACTTGTAACAATGCCCCAATGCGGTGCATTTATTACACAAGCTGGCACACGCAGATGGCTCAAACCCCCAATTACGCTTTCGGAAACCGTGTGCAAATAAGCTGTAGGTTTTGGGAATAGCTTTCCCTATGAAGTGAGGCGTTTTAATTGAACGCGGCACAATGCTGCCAACACCGCGCCACTTTGGGGCATTGCCCGGCGTGTGTTCGTCATACCCACCAGACAGGACAATGCTGACATTAGACCACGGGTGCGTGTGATAGTTGCCACCGTCAATGCCGTGGTCTGATTGTGGGATATGATGCAGCCATATATTAGGTAAGCGACGCGGCTTGGCTTTACCTAAGTCGACGTCTAATTCGTCTGGCTCAACACCTAAAAGGTAATATCTGAGAAATATGACACCGCCAAACGCATCCACATACGCTTTGCATCTGCCTGTCTTCTCAAGCCAATTAAGCAGCCATTTCATTACTTACTGACCCGCACAAATAAACAGCGACTTTCGGGTGTAATGACGACACTATCGCTTGTCAGGTTAAAGACCTTGTGGGCTTCATAATCTGTGCCGCCCACGCTGACAGGCGATGAGCAATAAACATAGCAGTTCGTTCCAACCCTATCGACCGTTACGGCTGCGTCAGAATGGATGTATTGCGTCGACCAGTCTGTAGGGTCGGTCAAGCGGCTAATGCAAACGACATCACTGCCATCGCCACCTAGCTGACCTGTTGTTGAAAGTGGCACATACTCAAACGGGTGCGACACCCAATCGCTGTGGTTATAGTCACCATCTACAGTTGCAGTCACTTGTCTGTTGTCCAAATCTTTGGTCACAGTAATGTCGGGTCTTGCAATCATAGCTTCCCAATCGGACATGCTTGCGAGAACTGCCGGGTCGTCTGCCTCAGCCCAACCCCAAGTCACAGACATTTTGCCTGAGACGGGGAAAAGCGACCCGCCGCCAGACATTATGCCAGCGTGTTCTGGGTGCAACACTTTGGCTTCGTGATGCACAACATCTTGAGGTTGCATCCTGTTGAGCGAGTAGTTTGTCATCAGACGCGACACTGTTACCTCTAGCATCCCGTCAATATTTCTTGCGCTAGATAGTGTCGGCACTTTCTTGCTCCTCTGACAAAGATGTCTCTCGGATGGTTGTTGCCGCGCTAGGCGGTGTAAGCTGCGCCTCATCATACTCAAATGACTGACCGACAAAGGCACGCAAGTCTTCTGCGCGGCTATCGTCGCCCTCATATGTCTCTGCAACGCGGATGTCCGAGCAAATGGTCGGTGCTAACTTTGCAATTGTATCCAAGATTTCCTGCGCGGCTACATCTCCGTATGGCACTACATCAAACGCCAACGACTGATAATCCGCAGCTTCGTGGTTTGTCTCATCAGATGAGAAGCTAACGAGAAGCTGATTGCTTTGTTCGAGATAGCCCGAAACGTGTATTTTATATTTCATGTCTTCACCTATGATACGCCGCCGAGGCGCGTCCCTGTTGTTGACCAAGTAATAAATAAATTTCCGACAGCATAATTACCGCGCGTTCCGCCAAAGCCGGGGTCGCCCTCAACAAAACTCGGCCCTACATTGGAAGCGCCGACAGAGCCGTTTGCTCCCAGCCCTCCACCATTACCACCTGCCGTTGGGGTTGGAGTTCCTCCAGCACCACCCGCAGTAGCAGTGCCGCTAGAACCATTTTGCCCCGGAAAATTACCAGCCGTTGCGTTAATTGCAGTGCCGCCAGTGCCGCCAGAGCCGCCGTTTACGCCAGCACCACCACCGCCGCCGCCGCCGCCATACACGGCAATACCCTTACTACCTCCAACGGCAGCAGCACCACCACCGCCGCCACCGCCACCGCCAGCAAACGTGCCGTTGTGATCTATAGTTGTAGCAAATTGCGCGCGAAAGGCATTCCCCCCGGCCGTTCCGTCTGTTCCGTCAGTAACTGCAAAACCCGTAG
>Ga0181401_1001216_pt1 | contig 10331 bp, 8 predicted proteins | sample 24SPOviralmetaG_FD_130130 | JGI IMG/M metagenome (GOLD analysis project Ga0181401, IMG submission 130130) | Marine viral communities from the oligotrophic San Pedro Time Series (SPOT) site, San Pedro Channel, CA, USA - 24 SPOT_SRF_2011-07-20 | ecosystem: Environmental > Aquatic > Marine > Strait...
CTTATTCTCTTCTCATTATTCTTATCTCTTAATTTTTCTTGTGACTGGTGGTCTAGGGCAAGTTTTACTTTTATGTCCTTTCCTGTCTCATGACAACCTTTCCCTATGGTCAATACTCCTCATCGTCGCTCCCATCATCCGGCTTCAGGGTGTAACCCATCAACCGGTTACAATTGATAGTCTTCTTAATCTTCTTATTGTAACTTGCTTCAATTCTGTATTGTTTTCCAAATATGATATGTTCTTTTAACATCTCGCCAACCTTGTTCTTATTGAAAGAACGCTTCTCCATCTTGGTCATGTTCAAATACACATCACTCTCCCTTAAAAGAGCATAAATATCATTCTCCTTGATAAAATCGTTAGGGTCATCGCTTTCAATGTATCGCTCCATGACAAGTGAGTAGAGTTCATCACTTCCAAGAATATATTGCTTTGTGATACTCTTAACACTATCAGGAACATATACATCAGGCTTACCATTTTGTAGAATATAAACAAACAAAGCACAATACATCTTATCTTTCCATACAAGGGTCTTGTATTCCTTATTTGCTAGATATATCCCTCGATCTTCATCTACATCATCAGGGTCGCTTACAAAAGCGTTCCTGAACTGAACCTCAATCATTCGGTCAGTGACTGCTCGGTCAATCCGTCCAGCAATTTGAGGTCGCTTGTTACACTCAACTACAAGTGTAGAATTAAGGATAGTCCTCGTAGATTCCTGATAAAGTCCCCTAGCTACAATCTCATCACTTCCAGTGAGGTCTTTGATGTTTCCCATTTGAAACTTCACTCCGTCCTCCGGCTCACTCGCAACTACAAATCTCTTTTTGTGTAGATTCGCAACCTCAGGAGAAGCTCCAGTCCTATTTGAAGATTTTGTTAGTGTATCAATTTGTAACTTGTAAGCGTATCCACCGAGTAGATGGAACATGAGTTCGTTTAGTAGTCCCTTTCCATTTCGTCCTGAGCCATTCGCAACTATGAATCGCTCTAGGTGGTGGCCGGATAATCCTGAACGTAGAATAGATAAGTAGCATAGCCTCATGTCCTCGTCAGGGAATATTTTTTTGAATAACTCATCTATTGCTTCAACCTGTTCCGGCTCAGGCATAACCCAATCTTTTCCGCAAGTTTGAGTGATGTAATCCTCCTTTTGGATATCATACTCAGCCCTATCGTTCAAATTAAAAGCCTGATTTCTAAAAGCAAATATGTCATGATGTCTGTCAAACAAGCCTGTTGTTTCATTATCCATGTCAGCAACTATATCTATAGTCGTCTTTGTAACATTAGCAATGTGAGTAGCTGTCTTTAGTCGGCTCAGTGTTTTAGTAGCAAGTTTCAAAAGGGTTGAATATTTATCTTCATCGGCAGTATCATTCCGCTTCTTCGCATCGTTACGCTCGCTCTCAAACTTCTTAACGTCTTCTTTAAAATAAGCTCGCAATACGTTCCCAATTTTCCTCCTGACTATCCCAGCTTTCTTATCTACGGCAATCCATTTATCATTAGCCCATACAAATAAAGCCCCATCGTCCATACGGATCGAATTCTTCTCTAATTTCAGGTATAGACTGGCCAAATCCTCATCTTCAGGCATCCCAGCATAGCTAATCATGGGGGTATAAACAAGCTCGGCATACTTCTCAGGCTGGGATAGTTTCGCATAGTACTTAATTGTTCCCTCTGTGAGGTGTATATCGTCAGCTGTATATTGTCCCCAAACTCCGCAAAATCCCTCGTCGCTGTAACCTATGGAGTATTCGTTGAACCCTGACTTCATGCTCCAACTCTCTACATATCCTCGTTCAAAACCGCATTTCTTCATAGCCCAAACAAGTTTCCTCCAATCGGCTGTCTTATGGATATACTGAATATCAATCAGTTGAATAAGAGCGTCCAATTGCTTGAGATCAGGGGGGGCATATACCCTCTCATCATTTCTTTCTATGGTCTTCTTCTCAACCTTGTCCCACTCGATCACTTTCTTAAAGTCATTGGATTTCATGAGGTCGCCAGTCCATTCCTTTCCTAAACGTTCCCATACTTTCATTCCTAGATAATCTCCTTCTATGTTATGCTTATGAACCTTTGAAATATTCTTATTGACTTTATCGTCTGTTTCCAAGTAATAGTGGAATCCCTTTGTGTTTCCTTCGGTCTTTAGATAATCCGGAAAATCATTGACTTCAAAATAAGCTTTCATGTCACACTTCTCATCAATATCAATACAAATAATATCGCTGTGACTTAAATCAATCACAGCACAGACATATTGGTCTTCAAATAGTTCGGCAACCGCCCTTTTGTAACTCCAGTTTTTTCCAATACCCCTAGCCCCCTTACCTTTCTCAGGTCGGCAGATATATTCGCTAATGTAGGGTTTTAGTTGTTCGGCAATCATACTATAGTTACATATAATATGATTCTATGTTTAAATCAATTGTTTAATTTAATAAGTGAAACCCCTAAAACCCCCTTTGGATTTCCATCGCATAAGAGGCCGTGATCGAATCAGGTTGCTTGGGGTAGGTGAGTCTAAAAATAAATGCTCCTCCTGTGATGGTGGATAAGTCAATTGCTTGTTGGTCGCTTGTGTCTTCCATCTTGATTGTGATCCGTCTAGTATTTCCTATGGTTAGAACTGGAGCTTCTCCTCGTCCAAGAATATAATTTTCTTCGGCACCTGCTCCTGCATTGGAGGCTGGGCCGACATCTAGTAGAGCAAGAGCTGTACCTTTGAGGTCATTCCCAAAATAATTAATTGCTTGGCCACCCATCTTGAGGGTAAGCCCCTCGTAGGCCGTTGAGCTTACTATTTTAGCCTGAACTACGTCTATGGCTACGTTTGGAACTCTCTCCATCGCTTCTCCTAAATCTACATCTGCTTCAAATCCAGTAAGTCCGGTGAAGGAAAAAAATACATATTTCTTGGTGAAGTCCATATAATATAGAGGTAGATTATATTTTTCTAAACATATCGTCTTTCGCATTCATGTTGTAATTCTCCTTGATTGTAGTTATATCTGTCCCTCGTGACTGAGCAAGGCGGTTTATCTCATCAATATCTTTTCTATGGTAAGCGTCGTCAATCAGCATTTTGAAAACGTCACTTTCTTTGATTAGAATGAAGGGTTTGAGCTGGTTTCCAGCTTGTTTTTCGGTAAATCCCATCTCTTTCGTTTTAAGAACGGCTTTCCTGAAGTCTTTGGATGTAATAGATTGTTGTTGTGTTCCGTAGGTAGAGTGGGTCTTGTAATCTTTCCTGACATAGAGAATATCTTTCCGTCTAATCCAAAGATAATTCCCATCTCCCATTTGTTTTTTGGTCTTGACTATTTCCGTGATTACGTCTTGATTTCTAACCCCATAATGGAACATGAGGTAGTTAATAATATAGGCCTTGTATTTCTTCTCAGTGAAGAGCTTTTGTAACTCTTCTTTATAGTCAGCAATCGGCATAACTTTCACTTCACTCATCGTCTGTACGTTTTGCTTCACTCGATCTCCTCGTAATTTATCCCTGAACTCAATCAGGTCATCAACTTGTAACTTTAGAGCTTGTCGTAAAATCAAAATAATATTAATCACTGATAGTTGAGATGATGTCTTGTCGTAGTATGAAAATAAGTATTCTTTTAATTTTGGAATCATGGATGTTTTTCCAACTGGGATTTTAAATCCTTCCCTTGTAACTTTGGCTAGAATAGATTTGTAAGTTCGTTTCGTATTGTCACTAACATCTTTATCGTCTATAATTTTTTGGAAGTCCATGGTTGTATGTAGTTACATAATATATTACAAATCAATTTTTAATTTAATTCAACCCAGTATTGCTCGGCTCCTTCTTTCATCGGTTTCCAATTTGTGTAACCCATACTGAAAATCAAAAGGTCATAGATTGTAAAGTCGGTCGCATCATGACTACATATCAGGTCAGGAATAGTAAGCTTAATAAAATCGCTTACGGCTTCGGTTTCACAAAAAATAGATTTTCCATCAACAAGGGCTTTCCTTATAGTTTCGTCCAGGGTAGGGGCGTAATCCTCAGGAGTAGGTTCTCGGTTAGGGTAAGGGTATTCGTCCATTATATTATAACAAGAGATTTAAGTTTCGCTCGCAGAACTGACAAATTCCACCATAAAATTAGATTGATTTCGCAAATTTGTTCCGTTGAATGAACTTGAAAAAGTTCCTGACCCCTCCACCATACAGTCTATTGTAATTTGAACCGACCCACCAGCAGGTATATATCGCAGAACTGTTCCAGTAGTGTAACCTTCCCTATTTAGACTTGCTGACCGCATATAACAAGAAGCTCCAAATATATCCTTTGAACTTGAAAAAGTAAAACTACCACCGCTGGGTTTTGTCCTCGTATAAGGTCTAACAGTTATTCGGTTTCCACTTGTCCGTAAAAACCCAAGAGCGAAAGAAACTCTGTACCACCCACCAGTTGTGACTGAAATATCACTTCCATTTGCTATTCCAAACTCTCCTCCAACTTGTCCGGTTGTATTGGAAGTGAATATTGCTCCTCGTGAGTTTGACCCAGTAAGAGCAAGTCCGGATGTTCGGTAGAGCATAATAAATCTCGGTTTCCCTCTGTCTAAATAGCGTTGGACTTGTAAATCTCTTGTTATAGTCGCATCATTCAAAATAGATGTATTCGTAGAGGATAAATTACTAATATTGACGTTTGATTTTGAACTATCCATTCTCATATACTCTACGTTAGGTGATACTGTATTATTAAAAAATACTTGACTTGGGCCGTAATACTGAAACGCATTAGGGTTACAAAATATACTACCTTTCGTTACAGTAGGGTCTGCTGGGTCTTTCAATCTAATCTGTGTCGTAGAAAAAGTAGTTGAACTAATATTATCAACAGATATGTTGGATGCGTTGAGCTGGGATAAATTTAGTGGGTCAGTCACCCCTCCACCACCTCCACTCGCAGAAATAACAGGTTTTCCCCCAACACTCGTAATCGTAATATTTGTACCAGCAGTGAGATTACTCGTGAGGTCAGTAGTTAGATTCGTCAGGCTCAGGTTCGCAACGGATAGATTATCAATACTGATGTTATTTAGTCCAGCATCAAATAGGAGGCCACCAGCTCCTGTCGCATTACAAATCCTAATATCTTGATTGCTACTCGTCGTTGAGATTCTAAACTCATTTCCATTTATAGTTTGAGTTAGAGCTGTAAAAGCGTCTTTCCGTATTGTGAAACTATTACTAGTTTGTATGTTCCCATCCGCTCCTAACGTTTGACAGCCAATACTATCCACTACGGTTAATTTATTGGAGATCGAAACATTATCAAAAGAAGCGTTTGCTGGAAGAGAGCCACCACTTGACGCTATAACCGGTTTGCCTCCAACACTTGTAATCGTAATATTACTCCCTGCTGTTAAATTGCTTGTTAAATCGCATGTTAGAGTATCTAAACTTAAATTTGTGATAGAGCAGTTACTCATGTTAATATTATTTATAGTCCCATCTACTACAAGTCCTCCTGTATTATATCCAGCGTTGATTCTAAAGTCTTTTCCACTTACCGTTCCCATTCCAAACTCGGTTCCAGTATAGTAAATCTCTAAACTATCACCAAGACCATTATTAGCATTATTGAAATGAATTGGACCAGTTGAGATAATCCCTGAACCTCCAATCGCTCTAAATCCTCCTGATGATCTTATATCTCCTGCCGTTGTAATAAACCCTGATGAACTTATATTTGACGTGCTTATATTTTGTGTTGTAGTTGAACCATATACGGTTAATCCATCACCAAAAAAAGGAGCTGAACCTGATACATTAAGGAACTCTGTATTAATAACACTCGCATTCGTTAAACTACTTTGAACTACATTGACACTTAGGTTTGTGATAGAGCAGTTAGACATGTTAATATTATTTATAGTCCCATCAACTACAAGTCCTCCTGTATTATATCCGTTCGCAAGTCTTACATCGTGTCCGTCAAGCGTTCCAATTCCATAAGCAGATATATTCCCCCCAGTCCAAAAAATATTTAGGTTCCCTCCTGTTCCATCCGCCGAATTATTAAAATAAAATCCCCCAGTAGAAAACACCCCAGTTCCATTCTTCGCATAAATTCCTCCACCAACTCCACCTGTTCCTGCGGTAATTGATTCTAAAACCGATAGGTTAGTAACAGATGTATTTTCTGTAGATAAATTAGATATATTCACATTTCCAACAGTGTGATTCAACTTCATAAACACTATACCATTATTATCATCCTTTCTAAAATCCATCGTCTTTTTTAAAAACCACTTCATAGATGGACTATTTACGTCAAGGTAAGAGATTAGATTATTTGTTCCTGTATGTTTAAAATCCACACCACCAACAGCCATTCTTTCGGTAATATGAACGGCACCTTCAACTGATACATTAGATAAATTAATATTATGCTTCACTCCAATTCTTGGTTTGTTATTAACTGATACAATACTCATGTTGGCTCCAACCGCTAGACTATTGATTAAATCGTGATTGAAAGTTCCACCACTCGCAATCGTAAGGTGAGTAATCTCGGCAAGGGGTGCTGTGAATTCAGTCTGTACAGATAAATTGGAAACGTTCATGGCGGTCAGTTCAGCTCTCCCTAGATTCATTACAAAAGTAGGTGGGTTCAAATACAAGTCAGGTAGTAGTTCAATCCCATACATGGAAATATTTGGGTTCATCATTATTGTCGTGTCTATACTTGAAACGTCAAATCCAACAGATAAATTATCAGCAAAAGGATAATCAACATCACTTCCTCCCTTCAAAGAGTTCGTCATATCGCAATTTTTTAACTCTCCAATTTGAGCAACTGATGCTGTTAAACTCGCACTCACACTTAAATTATCTAGACTTAAATTAGATGAGTTCAGTCCGCCTTGTCCTGTAATCACTAACTTGTTTGTTCCTGCTTCTATCGTTAGAGAAATATTTTCTCCTGCTGAAATATTTTGGAGCAAGTTTGTAGAGAGATTATCAAGCGATAAATTAGAAATATTTACGTTATGTTGGCTTACGTCCATCGTCATGAAAGGGCTTGTATTGGTCAGGTTCTCAAAAATAATATCGGCCACACTCCCTATGGATAGGTTGTTCGTAGTCGTAGAAAGCATCGCTCGTGTTGCTCCATTTGAGCTGGCTAGAAAATCAATATCTGTAACTTCCAAAGTTCCCCCTACATTCATGTCGTGATCGACATTCATATCCGTAGCCGAGATATTAGTTGTTGATAGATTAGAAATATTCACTCGTCCAGGGCCGAACTCGACACTCATAATTTTAGTTCCTGATGTGGTGTTCTTATAAATATTCCAATCGTATTTCAACCACATATCAAGTGAGCTCGCATTAGCAGTAATATTTGACATAGTAAGGCCACCATCTGCTGGAGTTCTTCTAAAATTAATTTCATTCAAAGTTACATATCCACCGAAGTCCCCATTCGCATTCGCAAAAATAGAATTGCCGGCTTCAAAATTGGCTTGGGCATAGACAGTATTGGAAACATTCAAGTCCCATCTTATGTATCCGTATCCTTTGACAGATATGTTGGAAACGTTCGCATGTTCGGCAACTGAGAGATTATTCCCTATGGTCACATCATTAGAAACTGACAGATTTGACAAGTTTAGGTATGATGCTTCAAAAGCTGAAATGTTCAAAGTCGTTGTTGTAACTTCGTCAAACGTAGCAATGGAACCGCTTAGATTGGTATTAGAAATATTATCAGTTGATACGTTCGTACTATTATAGATTAGTGCCGGTGCCGAAGTTACAGCTCCAAATATAGTAGAGTTGAAGCTCATATTATATAATATCATGATATTTTATAATATAGTATTCTACCAAAGCAAGTGATAACTCAAATACGCAGGTGTATATTTATCGGCATTTTTCCATTTAGCATTTCTTGATTTAAAATTGTTTCTTCGTGTCTCGTCCTTATGGTAAGTGTAATCCTCTTGGGTAGAGCCAAACTGAATCTTCTTACCCTCAGGAGATATAACATAATATTTTTTAGTTTCTAAATTGCTTACATGTATAGAGCCACCTAAACCTGACTTCTTAAATTTCCTAAAGACTAGATTGGGGTTGCTGATTTTCTCCAGTTGTTCCCTCCTCATCTATACTATCTCCACATATTCTTTTTATAGTATGTAACATATGCGGAAAGAAGATATTTGAAAGAAGTTTCACCAAATCTTCATATGAGCCTTTCTCTTTTATAGTTTCAAAATCAAAATTAGTTACATCATCACAAAAAGTTACATATGGCTCGTAAAATCGTAGTAGCGTATCCTCGCATTTGTTATGGGATAGAACCTTACATCCACATGAGACAGCGTTATGAATTCGGTGTGTTTCTAAAGAGTCATTATTATAGAAGGGGATATTTAAAACTACCTTGGATAGACATAACGCTTGTTTCATCTTATTCGCATCAAGTAGGGCTTCATCAAAGACAAATTCGATCTTCTTATCAGGATATTTCTTTTTCAGGGCATCACGGATTGCTACTCTTACTGGTGATTCAGTTCCAACAAATAAAATATCTATGGGTCGCTCTCCATCATAGTCAATCTTCATGAACTCAAAAAAAAAGGAACTGAAGCAATAAATTCCAAATTCCTTTTTGAGGTGTTCCCCACTTGGATTATCGTAGCAAAAAACAGGATTGGATTTCATCAAGCTTATGTAATACTTATTTTTCAAGTACATATTATTTTCAGGCTCGCTGTTGAGTATAATATACCCAACCTTGACATCTCGTTGTAACATGAGTAGCTTATCGGCTATCATATGAGCTCCAAAAATAATATATACATCTCCGGCTTTCGCATCTATGGTTGAGGTAATTGGAACGTTTATTTTTTGGGAAAGGCATTCGGCATTCTCGTTGAATATTTTATGAGCGCAGACTATATACTTCATATAATATCCTATAGTATTTTAATTTTAAATTCCTTCCCCAATTGGTTCCATGATAGATGCTCCACCACTTCCTAGATTCTCTCTTGCTTTGGCTTCCCCCCTTGCTTTTGCTCGTCTTACCTGTTCAGGGGTTAGTTTCTTTCTTATCATAAAAGTTTGTTTTGGGTGTAACTCTTGAGTGGCTGGTGTTCCTGTTTGTAGAGGAATATCTAACGGATATGGAGCCTTCTTAACATTCACTCCTCTTGGAGCATGTAAGGCAGACTGAGCCGATGTACTTCGTAGTAGCTCCTGTCCTCCTGTTGATAAAGCCGTATCAATAGAGTACATAGACCCTGCTAAACTTGATTGTCTTGAATTAAAATTGTTGGGTGCTCTCATGAGGGCTGGTGGTTTTCGGCCAAATAATTCTTCGCCTTGTGTAAGTTGAGCTCGTTGAGGTGGGTCAATTAATCCCATGACTGAACGAGTTGTTGCTTCAGGTGTATAGATAATTTGAGGTGGTGGGGCTGATTGAGCAAAGCTTGTTGATTGACCTCGTAGTCCTCCCATGGGATTCACTCCTTCTCCTGAACGCTTCTTACGTTTCTTTTTTGCTGGGGTTGAGCCTACATTAACATTAACTATTTGTGTGACTGAACCTGTCTTCTTGTAAGACGTCTTTTTTTTCTTCTTCTTCTTTTGGAGAGGCATTATACTATATAGAGATATTAAAAATCAACTCGTTAAAATTCTTATAATACTTATATTTGCTACTATCTCTCAGGCTCATATCAACTAAGAAAAAGGAATACTTATCCTTTTTATCGTCACCTTCAAATACATAGTCTAATATCTCGTAGCTTTGTTTGAGAGGTAAAGGAACAAGCTCCCCAAGTATCGCATCTCTTTCAGGTAGAGATTTTGGCCTAAAAGTTACAAGGTGACTAATAGCTGATCGTAGGCCAGTCCCCAAATCCTTATATTTCTGTACCAAGAAAAAGGTAGAGCAAAAAAGATGTCTTCTATTTTGAACTAATTGTGTTAGCTTTTTATCTATTCTTTGATTCTTACGTAACTGGCTCCCCACATCATCAAAAATACAGACTGAATGTAGTTCATCTTTTCTATTTTTTTCAAGTGTTTTTTCTAGTTCCATGAGTACTTCAAGGGTTAGCTCCTTATGTCTTTGGTCGTCAGGCAGTTTCGCAAAAGGGTCGTCCTTCATGCTCTTTGCTCCTATGGTAGGGGATATTACATAAATCCTGTCAAATAATTGTCTATAACTTTGTCTAACACCCTTGACTTTCTTCCTCGTCATGATCGAGTATAGTAGGGAGGTTTTTCCTGATCCAGGGCTTCCAATA
>Ga0181401_1001217_pt1 | contig 10330 bp, 16 predicted proteins | sample 24SPOviralmetaG_FD_130130 | JGI IMG/M metagenome (GOLD analysis project Ga0181401, IMG submission 130130) | Marine viral communities from the oligotrophic San Pedro Time Series (SPOT) site, San Pedro Channel, CA, USA - 24 SPOT_SRF_2011-07-20 | ecosystem: Environmental > Aquatic > Marine > Strait...
CCGCCTTGAGGAAACACAACCATATTCTGCAATGTCTTAACGGATTGGTTATATTTTTCTAAATCAATCCTGCCTTCAAGCCGTGGCGATATAGCACCAGCGCGGAAGTTCGTTAGGATACTGGATACACGCGCCATATGTTAATACCTGATGTCGATAAAGTAATCCGCTACTGGCTGTTCTGGGTAGCCTTCCATAGAATCCACACCCTTTGCTTCTTTTAATCTGGATTCATAGATGCTGAACATTTGCTGGGCTACAGAGTTGCTACCAGTAATCGCATAAGCTGTGTCAGCCGCAAGCCTGTGAGCTATGGCGTTGGATAGCAAAGCATCGTAATCCTCTGTATCCTCTAGGCGAGATATATAAATAATCTTGCAAGCATCATCGTTACTTAAAATCTTACGCCCTTCTATCTTAAACATTTTGTTGCTGTCATACGCAGCAAGATCATTGTTTACGTTAGTGTTCCAATAAGAAAGAACCCTTAAACAATAAGGGTCAGCGGGTAATTGGAACTGATGGGTAAAACCAAAAGCGGGGCCAACACTGTTAGCCGCAAGCTCTGCCCTAGCTATCGCAACATTCCAAGGATGTGCGCGTAAGACAGCATCTCTAGTAAGGGCAAATTTTCTATTGCAAAGTCTGGCTTCTTTGGAGTTCTCGGTTAGTGACGTAATCGTTGCCGCACCCAACAAATCCATAGCTTCATTACAAATGTCAACCACTGAGGACATAGCAAACTCCTAAAGGGGAGAAGGGGCAGCGAGGTGTACCGCCCCTTCTAACTTGTCTAGTTTACAACATACTCAATGATGAAAGCCATATCGCCACCAGTTCCACCTGTCGCATTAAAAGTCGCGGCAATGTAGTAGAACCCGCCTGGGTCAGTGCTGTCACCAGCCATTGTGTATAGCTGCTGTCCAGTGGTGTTGAGGTTAGCTGCCTCGTAACGAAGCTCTGCTAATGCTGCGCCATCAGCGACAGAAGTAGCAAAGAAGTCCTCGTCTTTTACAGCACCAGCATCAGTGTAGATGCCGACATTGTATGTGCAGCTTCCACCCAAAGCATCTGAGCCTACTTGCAAAGATACAATAGATGCGTTGCTTGGAATTGGAGCAAGCATAACGATATCATCGTCAGTGCTATCACCAGCCGCCAAAGCAACATTACCTTGAGCTATTCGGAGTACACCTTGTAGCTCTTGGGCTTTATTAGCAACTTGAGGAGAAGCCTCAAGATTTGCTACCAAGTCAGAATTTTTAGTAGTCATCTCTAGCTCCTATTAGTCTGGGGTTTCATCACAGAAGATTTGGCAAACCTTGTTTTCTTCCATGCGTGTCGAACCAATTGACATGCAATAGTAAACTTGGGTTGCATAACCTTTGTCTGCGCGTTCATCAATCCTAGCGGAAATGTCTTTACCTATACCCAAGGTAAGACCATCTTCAGCCCAAGCAAAGCAAGTGCGAACATCTGTGGCAGAAACAGCCAAGCGGTTCGACATGACAAAGCGGAAGCCCATGAAGGTGTCCACATCCCCAGAAACCAATGCCTTTACGGTATTGAAATCACTGCTAGTTACCTGAGTTGTTCCGAGCAAATCTTCAATCTGCTTTGGGCCAACGGCAATGTAGCGTGGGATAGATGGGTCAACGTCAGCCAAGTCTAACTTGCGCTTTGCTTCAGTTAGCTTTGCAACGGTCAATCCATCGTTTGATGATGCTGAACCAACAGAGTTAGCGGTTGCATCTAGGTTTGCTGTACCAGAACCAGTTTCGCCTGTTGAGGCAGCACCAGTTGCAGCAGAGATGATAACGTCATCCATCGCACGCCCCATAGCAGCAGCAGCCGCTTGAGCATAAGATGAAGTCGGATCAATCAACATACGAACTTTATCCTGATCATCAATTAGATCAGCATACTCGTAGTCAGCTAGGGACAAACGTCTACGCCCATGTGGGGTATCAATTTGAGGTGTGTCGGCATTTCTTGATGTACGAAGCTGCGCTGTCGCTACACCAATCTGGTCTATGAAGGCATTTTTACCAACAATATTCTCAATCCGCACCGTATCACGCAAACGAGAACCCATCTGCTGTGATAACATCTGCACGTTAGCAGAGTATTGTTGCACAAATGCCGTGGTGATTTCTGATGACATATTATGTCTCCTAAGTTCACACGGTTTAAGTTACACTAATTTCGATGCGCTACCCTTACGGACACTTCTAGGTTTTTGAGCCACCATTAGGCTATCGTCTATCCGACTGTCTTGAGGACGATTTACACCGCTACCCTCTTCCGTTACCCAAGCGTGATACTTTTCTGCCAGATCAACTGGGTTCATTACATCACGTTGCGTACCAAATTCCACTGCCATTCTAAGACATTCTAAGCGAACTGCCAATGGGGATAATTCATCTTCCATAATTATTCGCTTCCATGAACCATTGTGAACAAACTATTAACGTGTTCAATAGCCCTCTGCCGCCCTGTGACATTTTTTCTGTCATGGTAAGGGTGGCTCTTGTCATTCATAATAGCATCAATCTCTGCTTGCGCTTGTACTGGCGTAAACACAGAACTTCTTGCGCCATCATTGATTGTATCCTCACTTGTTACTGTAGATTTAAAATCGCCTATAGCAGCAAACGCTTTGATAAAGGCGGGATGATTACCAACTTTTGTGCCATCCTCAAGACGCATTTGCAGCATATCAAGTCCAGCAAACTGTTCTATAATGTCCTTTGCCGCTGCTACTTTGTCTCCAAAAGCATTACCCCATTCACGCTTTAACTCATTAGTTGTCTGTTCTGCTTGCTCTTGCGCCAACTGTTCCATTTGCTCTGTAGTCTGACCAACAGAACCTTTGTAGTAATCCAGTATTCCCGCCGCCTGTTGCGGTGAAAGACCCAGCTTATGCGCTACGCCAGCATACTCTGTCGCAACTTCTTGCGTAATTACGTTGCCGTCTGTGGCAAACTCATAGCCCTCTGGGGTTTCTGGCCTACCTAAACGACTGTATATGTTGCTTAAATCTTCCTCTGTGGGGTTTGTTGGAAACGGTATCTTGTCTGCACCGATAAGTTTTTGTGCATTAACAAAAGAACGCGCTAGATTTCCAACATCCTTAATAGGTGAAAGACTTGGATGCTCCCTTAAATCTTCTGGTATCATTTCCATGAAACCGTTACCAGACCCGCCTTGTGCAACCTCTGCTGGGGTTTCCAGCACTGATGGGGTTGCTTCTGGCTGGGCTACCTGTTCGGCAACTTGCTCTGACATAAATTACTCCTCATTCATCATGTTATAAATATGCAGTAATACTGCACGTTTCCCTTCTTCAAATGCTGTAGCGTTGGCATCGCCAGCTACATAGCTTGAGGTTCTCCAATTACATCTTGCCTCAAGATCACTTAACACCTTTTTTCCAGCGGTACTGCCGAATATATCGGTGTACATAGTTTTAAGTTGCGTTATCTTTTCGCTCATTTAGCTACCATCCTAGACGCTTGTGCTATCTGCGCTACGTCTTGTACGTCCTGACTTGCTTCCTGACGCTCCATCATAGCCTGTTGCTGCGCTGCCTGTTCTTCCCTGCCAGCGTCAACCTCAGACTGAGGCTTTACAACTTTCTTAGGAACGCCAAGGCTATCCATAATATGATTAACCAAGCCATCAGCATTGATGTGATCTGCAACTGGCAACGCTTGTGCTAGTGGCAGTAGTATCTCTAAGGCTTTCATTGTGCTGTTGAGACTGCTTGATTTCTGTGCGCGTGCCAGCGGTGATACATATTCTACATCCACATCAAGCCCCTGCAAAATCTCTGGTGGCGGTGCAAGCATATCTGCGCGAAGCATCAAGGCAAATACACGATCAATCATTGGGCGTAGCATCTCGTTCATTAAACGCCCTAATACTGGCCCTATAACGCGCATACGCTCCTCTTGGCGTTGTACTACCTCTGTAGCTGTCATATTAGGTGAACCGCCTGTTAGAAGCTGATCTACATAGAAGGCAGAGCGTATAGCCGTTCTGCGTTGTTCTTCCATGTTTAAGCCAATAGGAATGTTTGCGCCTGTGTTTAGTGGCGTAATTGTGTCTCTTGTGCCGCTTCTAAAGAAGTTAAGTCCCCCAGGCTGGGTACGGACAGGGAGAAGAAATCCGTCATCAGGAACTAATAAGGGAGGATCAATTAGTTTCTGTGCAGCTTGTATGATGGTCTTTGACATAAGATTAAGCATCTTAACGTCTGGCAACGCCACCATAGCTGGGGAACGCCCCATCACCTCTCCAGTTGCCTTGAGGAAGCGCGGAACAACATATGGGAACTCTTGGAACCCACTTTCTTGCATAACCATTTTTGTTTCCATGCAGATATACATAGAAGCAAACGGCATATTTTTGTTGTCCTGTTTAGTCGGGTCACGTTCCTTGCGTGGCATTACGCAATGAAGGACAGTCACTTCTTCATCAGGCTTTTTCTCAAATCTTTTTTGAATAAACGTACTTACATTTTCTATACCAAAACGCTGCACTGCTTGTCGCGCTGGCAACACATACTTACGAAACACAGTATCAACGATACCGAATTGATCTTCCGCTACATAAAACTCTGATATGTGGCGTGTACTAAACCGCATACTTTTCTTGTCCATCTCCACAAACATACAGCCTGTGCCAAAAACAACTAAGTCCACATACATTTCGTGGACTTCAGTTTCAAAGTTGGACATTGTTATGGCTCTCATCATACGAGAGCTAGTATCTTCCAGCCATGCTTGGACTTCTTCATCACGCCCAAGCTCATCATCTTTTAGCGTTAGATGAAACCACGGTGTCGCACCGCTGGTAAGCATACCATGTAATGATGATGCAAGCAGATCAACAGACTGCAACGCAGTTCCGTCAAAGATAAGCTCCATACGCTTTTCGCCTCTGGCGCGTTTGCGTACAATGTCTGCTTTGCGGGGAAGCATATAGTCAGCAAGCTCTTGGTAATGACTATCCCAATTAGCTCTTTGGCCTTCTAAATACTCAAACCGACTGACTATGGCTTTCATGTTATCCATTGCTTACCCCAATAATGTAGGCGAACCAGAACCGCCTGTTGCAGTCTCATCACCCATGACTCCGCCACCAACAACTGTTGACCCTCGGCCTTTGCGCTTCTTGCGTTCTGCTGATACAGCCTCATCAGACAATGCAGCAGCGCGTTTGTAGTCAGGTTCAGCTATTGGTTCTGGGGCTGGCGGTGGCGGCGGTGTGTAAACTTTGGGTTTTAAGAACGACATTACTAAGCCCTTTCCACTGCCTTTTTAATTGGCTTTGCTGATATAGCACCATACTCTTCCATGATTGTTCCAGCCTGACCAGCGCGTTTAGTGCGCCTAGTTCCACGCCCAGCAATAATAGTTTCATCAGGGATAACTTCCGGCGTTACTTCTGGTGTTACTTCTGGCTCTGGGGTTGGGGGTGGCCTACGATCTGTCTTGTCCATGCCAGTTAAAACATCAACTGTTTCCCTGCCTATTTTTTTAATTGGCTTTTCAATAAAAGGCTCAACAATTTTTTTGTCAAAAAATCTAACAACGCTACCCATTTTAATTACCCCACTGATGAAAGCCTAACTTCTGTGTTTCGGCTCGTAACCAAAACGCCTGATTGTACCCTTTACTTGATAACACATTTTTTACTTTACGAAAACCCAGTGCGATATTACGCTTACCGCCCTCTGCAATGAAGTCAATTAGCCAAGGAATATCACCCCCGCCCTCGTAGCCTTCTGGCATAAACTCTAAGTCTTGCACATACTCACCTACTTGGTCATGGCTTGGGAAACCCCAAGATGCAAAAACAAACGGCACACGCCCTTCATCTCTTAGTATAACATACTGGTTAGCTTGCAAAGGTGGCATAACATATTTGTCAAACTCCTCATCGCCGTACCAGTTATGGAAATCACTCCTATTCATTAAATACAAAACGTCACTTATGTCTTCTTTTGTTGGGGTCATAACGAAAACGGATTGTACTCATTGACGGCAATTTGTTGCGGTGGACGAACCAGAGCTTGTCTATTCTCCATGCCAACAGCCAGATACCTAAACGCATCCGCAGCATGAGAAGTGTAGTCATGCCTCGGATGATCCCTAAAAGATTTTCTTTTGTCATCCCACTCTTGCCTATATTGTCTAAGCATTTCAATGCCTTGGTTGCAATTATCCTTATCAAATTGGCACTTAGGTATCATCATTCTTGCTGCGTTGATACCGTCAGCCACTTTCATTTTCGGGATGACTTTGAATTTGATGCCGAGGCTGAACGCCGTTTCGAGGCGGCTTTTGCCCGAACCGAGTTCCCTGACTTCGATGTCGTGGGGGGCGAGGTGATCTCCCCAGTAGTAATCTTTTTGACGTAGGATTTCAGCGTAGTGATCCAACCCAACACCGCTGCTTTCATAGTAGTCAATAACATTGATCGCTCCACTTCTAAATATTTGTGCAAACCAGATTGCTGTCGAATCGTTTATACCCAAGTCCCAAGCGGTATGCACAGGATAAGCGGGATCATATGGAACCCTTGCGATCCTTCCATCATCATCAGCATCAGATAGCAACTTTCCATAATAAGCCCCTATAATAGCGGCAGTGAACGAACATTCGTATTCTTGTTCGTATTGCTCTGGTGTCATTTGAGATTGTGCCGCTTGCAACTCTAGGTCTTTTACAAGCCCTGTCTCGCTTGCCTTGGCAATCTTCCAGTACCACTGGTCAGAACCTTCTTCTGTTTGATCCTTTGCTGTTTGCAATAAATCAAAAAAATGATTATGCCCTGCTGGTGTACCTAGAAATACAGCCGCACCCTCTCTGTCGGATAGGGCTGGTCTAACAACTTCCCCCCATACCCTTGGATTTTGCATACCAAACTCATCAAAGACGCATAGATCAAGGTAAATACCACGCAAGCTATCTGGATTTTCAGCAGACAAAAGCATTAAACGTGAGCCATTAGGGAAGTCCACCCTTAACTCTGTCTCGTTAAAGCTAACACCTGGAATAACACCAGCATAAAATTTAACATAATCCCAAGCTATTCTCTTAGCCTGAGTAAAGGTAGGAGCTACAAACGCAACCCTTGGTCTGGGAAGCTCACAAGTAAGAGCGTGTTTAATTAAATGATTAACTGCCCACACAGTCTTACCAAACCGTCTGTGCATTACCAGTACGTTCCATCTCTTTACGCTCTGGTGCATCTCTGCTTGTAGCAGCCTTGGCTTATAAGGTATCTTAACTTGCATGAAACAAACTATTAAGCTGGTGATGGTATACGTTTATTGTGCGCTTGCTAGTTTCAAGCCATGTGTTTTTATAAGAGATGCCTTTGCGCGTTCCTAGCTTGTTCCAGCCTACAGCACCCCAGAAAAAATTGCTCTCAAGGTCATCAGCACAGCCACAAACGAAGTCCTGCCTACCTAACGACAAACCATGAGATACCCCCGCCCCTAGCAAGGCTTTCCCTCTTTCAATCAAACGTGCATCATTTTGTATGGCGATCTGGTTTACCTTTGCCCATTTACCAAAGGACATCATAACAAAACCCACAGGATCACCATTTTCTTCATACAGCCAAATCCTGTCGTTGCAAGTAGTAGACCAACGCTTGCCAGTTTTAACACCAGTTACAGCCGCTTCATAAGCTGGCTTTGGAATAAAACCTAATGCCTTGGTTTCTTTTTTAGATAAATCTACAATGTAAGGTAAGTCTTTTAATGTAGCTTCCCTAACTAACGCCATCCGAAGTCTCCCAAACTATACGAACCGTACCGTCACTAACCTCTACACCAGTCCTACTCTTGGCCTCTCCATAGCGGTCAGATATAATCTTAGATGCCTTCCACCTTACATGAGTAGCATAATCACGCAAGACATTAGGATCATAGTCCTTACGCTTGTGAAGCGCATCACTGTACAACTCATCCAGTTCCTCTAAAGACTTCTCAGCACTCTGTCGCTGTGCCGCACGAATAACAGCCTCAAATTCACTGTCATCCTTCATCAGCTTGTAAAGCATAGAACGGTTTACCTTAGCTAATGAACAAGCACTCACTATGCTATGACCGTCCGTCACTAGCTGCTCTACCTCAGTCTGCTTTGTCTTTGTTAGCTTTGCCATGACACCTCGCTGGCTGTGTGTTGGTATGTACTATTTAACATATATAAAGCACGGCACCGGCTGTCGGGGGCATCGCATTTCCAGAAAGCCCCCGCTGGCCTTGCATTTGCTGGCATTGTGGCAAGCCTTGCATTGCTGCGCGTAGCTTGTATGTGTTGTGTGTGAAATGAAATGTAAAAGCCAACTCATTCTTTCCAATTCAATAGCTGGATGCCATGCGACAATGCGCTGCTTTGTGCTTTGCTTTCTTTGCAATGAAAATCTTTATATCATGTATTTTGTAGACAGTAAATAAGACCATTGGTCTATACTTATATATATGCCACTCTCAGCTTGGATTAAATTAATTTCAATTATTTTGCATTTTATGCTTGCTATGTAGTCCATTGGTCTATACTGAATAGATTAACACTAGCAAAAAGGAAACAAACAAATGACCGATACTATTATTTTTATGTTACTCGCAATCGTTTTCATCGTTGCATCTGTTCTTGAAGTTGCAACTGGCTTTCCTAACGGCATTTACATTGCCACTTTATTAGGTGGCGTTGGCATTGGCTGTTTATACGCGCCGCTGATAATCGAATAATCAACACTAGCAAAGGAATATGGACAATGAACAAATCAACCGAACAAGTAATATTTGAAATGCTAACGGCTAACACTGGCACGCATATGCTAGACAGCGGCGGCGGTAATGGACGCAACTGGCAACGAAACCAAGAGTTGACCATTGATGATTTTAGAAATGAGCCGCCAGCAACGCTTAACTTTTACACGCAGGAAAACGACAAAGGCGAAATCATCAGCGCGGAACCTGAGTTGAGCGTTTCAGTATTTCACAAGTTAACAAGCGGGATCATAGAACAGGATGAATTGTGCCGCGAATTTAACGCAATGCCTTGTGATAATTGGGATGGCGAATTTTATGGAACAAGCAACCGACAGCATCAATGGCTTGCCGTTAATGGTTTTTTGAACAACTCAGAAAATGAACGCAGAACATGGAATACTTATAATTGGGATAATCAGTTTAGCCAAGTTTTGCAGGGTACTGATTTAGAAAACGACAACGGCGAACAATATGTTTTAATTCAAATTCACGGCGGCGCGGATGTTCGCGGCGGTTATACTGATGCAAAGCTGTTTAAAATGTCGGATCATTGCGAGCATTACGCAGTCATTCTTGATGATTGCGGGTTTGGCATCGAAAGCCCTAACGATGAACAACGCGATTTTATCACCTTGGATCATCGCGGCGGCGGCGAATGGATTGATAACGATGGCAGCCTAGCTGATGACGATATATTTATTCAGTTCGCCAAGCTTGCCGCTGGCAAGCCTATAGCTGGCGATCAATTCAACGACTTTTAAACAGGCCGAAACGCGGCGCAAGCCGCGTCTAGCGATTGTTTCGCTGCTGATGAGGCCATCAGTTAACACTAGCAAAGGAAAAAAGGGTTATGTGTAAAACAAAAACATTCAAAGACAAGGAAAGCGGCCTTAGTTGGTCAATCCGCATTGTTTATCACGGCGATAAATACGGCCTTGATAATTGCCTGACAAATGAGCCTGGCAATAAAGGCGAAGGTAAAGGCCAAACGATGATAGAATTTTATGATCGTAGATATCCGCATTGCAGCACGCCACGCGGCAAGGTTCTTGGTCAATTTGTCAGTCGTTACGGTTTAGAAACATTGAATGAAACTGATTGGTCAAAATGCGGCGGCTTAAATTTGCATGGCGGTGTAGATGATTGGGGCGTTGGCAGCGACTTGATGGTCAAGGCTATGGCGTGGGTGAATAGCAATGATTAAAGGCTTTTTTATCGGCTTGGCGTTTATCGCGTTTAATCTGTTTATAGCTTTTCTATTGGTTAACATCGCGACAGGTTGCGGCATGGTCAATGACTGGAACGCGCCGCAATGCATCACACCAGCCCAATTGATAGGGCTAGGCTAAACTACTACCATTGACAGCCTAAAGGCTGTCGGTGGCTCTTAAATCGCCAGCAATGGCGTACGGCATCGGCAAGGCAAATCAAATCCCTTGCCATGCAGACTAGAAGAGAAATGACGTTTTAAAACTAACTAGCAAAAGAGAGAGGGTAAACCATGTCTAAAAAAACAGATCAAAAATTTCTGGAAAA
>Ga0181401_1001220_pt1 | contig 10319 bp, 16 predicted proteins | sample 24SPOviralmetaG_FD_130130 | JGI IMG/M metagenome (GOLD analysis project Ga0181401, IMG submission 130130) | Marine viral communities from the oligotrophic San Pedro Time Series (SPOT) site, San Pedro Channel, CA, USA - 24 SPOT_SRF_2011-07-20 | ecosystem: Environmental > Aquatic > Marine > Strait...
GAGTAAGCAACGAAGATCCAAGGACGCATACCTAGCCTGTAGCTAAGTTCCCATTCGCGTCCCATGTAAGCGTAAATACCGATAAGGAAGTGGAAGACAACAAGCTGGAATGGTCCGCCGTTGTATAGCCATTCATCGAGACTGGCTGCTTCCCAGATGGGATAGAAGTGGAGTCCGATTGCATTTGAAGACGGGACAACTGCTCCCGATATAATGTTATTTCCGTAAAGGAGCGATCCAGCAACTGGTTCACGTATGCCATCAATATCTACAGGGGGTGCGCCAACGAAGGCAATAATGAAACAAGTGGTAGCGGCTAGTAAAGTAGGAATCATTAGGATTCCAAACCAACCTACGTATAAACGGTTATTAGTGGAAGTAACCCATTTGCAAAAGTCTTCCCAGTTATTTAGTTTTTGTGGTCTTGAAAGTACAGCGGTCATTTAAGTAATAGTTCATGGTTGGGTAAGTAAAATTAAGTAAGACCAGTTTTAAGCCTTGGCTGGCTAGAGCTAGGGGAGGAATTGCACCTCCCTTATTCTATTTAGCTATTAAAAATTATATTTTACACCAGCTTTGGTGCCATAAGAGTTGGTGTCATCAAATGAAACTGCTAGCTCACCATAAACGGAAAGCCTTTCAGTTGCAGAAACAGAACCAAAGATCTTACCAGTCAGTACAGTATCTTTCTCGCCGCCATCAGGGACAACAACAGAAGGACCACCCTGGATTCCCCAAGAACCAGCATAACTTGCCGACTCGTAGCCTACATGGAAGTCGGTAGTATGACCAGTAAAGTCCGAGCCAGTAAGACCAGCATTGTTTTCAATGTTCACGTAGGGACCAGCGATAGCAGCACCATGTGTCAAGCCGAGGAGGATACCGGCGGCGATAATAGATTTCATAATTAGTTAGTTAGTTACTTTTTTTTAGCAGTTTTAGCAGATCGTTTGAAGTTAGCAGCGGTAGGAGCACCTGATGCACCAGCCTTCCGCATCTTTTCACCAGAGCCTTTCTTGATTCTCATGCGTTTAGCATGGATGTTAGCGTAGAGACCTCGTTTAGCCATTAGGATTTACCACATTTCCATTTACGTAGAGCAAGAGCTTTGCGGGTGGGGCGACCCTTGCTGTCTTTCATTGGTCCTTTCACGCCACCCATACGGGCACAGAAGGACTTCTTTCGTTTACCCCCACCTGGTTGTGGAGCTTTGAGGTTAGAGCCAGTTGCTCTATTATATTTAGCACGACCAGCAGCAGTCAAGCCACCGGATCGTGATTTATGTTTACCGATCTTGAGACTGACTGACTTACGCTTAGCCATTATTTTTTAGTTCCTTTCTTAGGGGGACGCCCTTTCTTTGTACCGTACGTTCCTTTACCTTGTGGCATTACCAGACTCCAGGGATAAGTTGACCAGTTAGTGCATAAGCACCTAGTGCTGCAATGACACCTAGCATTGCCAGGCGACCATTCAGCTTCTCAGCGTTTTCGTTGTGTGTTTCGCGCACGTCAATAAGTGTGATAGGGGGTTCAATTGCGTAGATGTTTGTACGACCGCCGTCTTCATTAATAGTTGTCATCAGAATTGAACATCAGAGTTTTCAAGACGGCGCATCAGTTCTGCACGATAAGCTGGATCACGATCATAGCGAGAATCACTCATCGCTGCAACCAGTTCAGCTTGACTCTTGAAGGAGTCGTCAGTATCCTGTGTACCACGTCCTGTAAGCAGCTGACCATCTGATCCTACTGAATCATTGTAGCGAGCTTGGAGAGCTTGTACGGCAAAGAAGATAGCGTTGGGGTTACCAGACTCCATCACACCGTCGTACATCTCAACCTCTTCTTTAGAGAAGTTGTCACCCGCCCAATCTAGCATGGACTTGTAGGCTTTATCACCACCTACCATTCCCATTAATTCTTCTGCTTGAGCTTCGGAAAGAGTTTCGACATCTGTCTCAGATTCGGGTGAAGTTTCTTCTTCCGATTCTGTTGACTCGCTTTTGTCTTCGGTGCTTTCTCCTTCATCACGTGGTTCACCAAGTTTCTTTTGAAGTTCAACGTACGCTTGCTCAAGTGCTTGCGGGTCTTTAAATTTACCTGCAAGTAACGGTTGCTCTCCACCCTCAAGAGACTCAGCAACCGATAGGGAGTCTTGTTCGTCTGAGTTAAGTACCTCAGAGTTCACAGGTGTTTCTTTCATCGTAAATGTTTCAGCCATACTTTATTGTGGTGGAGGTGGAGGGGCTTGTTCTTGCTGCATCGCTTGCATCTCAGCTTGCTGTGCTTTCTGCTCTACGGCTGCCATTTGTGGAGCCTGTTGTTGCATCATCATCGCTTCCTGTTGCTGCATCTGTTGCTGTTGCTCACCTTGTAGCTCTTCCATACTCTTCACAAGGTTGAGTACATCGATACCAGATGCTGCTGCCAGACGTTTGATGACTTCATCAGGGTTGATGTACTGACCGATAGCCTCTGGTCCCATTGTCTGTGCAATGACAGTAAGGAATTGACCTAAGCTTTCACGGTCTTGACCACGACCTAAGGCATTGATACCAGCGACAATTGTAGGTCGGATGATACCACCTTTAGGTAGACGAGGGATCTCGCCAGTCTTTTGTGCAACGTTTAGTTTACGGTTGAGATAAGGAATCAAGAACTCAACAGTCAGCAGGGAGAACAATCCACCTAGCTGTTGTTCCAGTTCTAGTTGTGTCATACGAACTTCCTCTGCCGTGGTGCGTTCACTATCCCTTACGTTAAGGACCAGGAACGCTTCGTTCAGGCGTTGAGTTAATGACCCAATCATCTGATAAGCAGTTTGGAAATCGGCTGTCTTACCAACCTGTACAACACCGATGTCTTCAGGTCGTCCCTGAATGATAGCACCATTACCTGCCTTAGCAAGGGTCTGGGGCTTGGTAGTACTGCTCGGTGAAACAGTAAACACTACCTTAGCAGCTGCAGCGGACCCTTCGACGAGGGCTTGTGACAGAGCTTCAAGTGACTTTAGGTCACCCATGAACTCTTCCACTCTACCACGTCCATAGACCTCGCCGTCAACATGGTTGAAGCGTAGCACGAGCCAGGGGTTAGCGTCAATAGGTGCTTTACCCTGAGATTTGGGTAGGACTTCATCGAACATCTCCTGGTGCCACAGCCAGCGGTTGTTGTCACGAGTGACATGTGTATAAATAATACATTCATCATCTGGCATAGTGGTATCATCTACCACACCAGGTTTCATGAGATCAGGGTAAAAATTTTTTACCAGTTTTTTCGAGACTGTTTCTTTTGTTACGATCTCAATAACATTACCATTACCATCTCTGTCTACCACATAGCGGTTGAGAGGATAGAGCTTTAGCCCCTCCTTACTCATAAAGACAAGAGCATTACCAGATACCACCAGGTGCTTGAGTGCTTGGTGAACGATGACACGATCACCAGACTCTGCAATAGATTCCATGATGGTACGCTCAATTTTAGCCATTGACAAGTCAAGTTCAGATCGAATCTCTGGACCTAATTCTTGAGGAAGATTGATGTCATTTACCTGCAGCTTGAAGAAGCTAGTTTGTGGAGGTAGCAGTGCAAGCATTAGTTTACTTGCAAGCGTTACCACACCTTTGGCTCCAGTTGATTGATACGGTTGGGGCAACCTCAAGCTTGTTTTAGAGGTAAGTTCATCTTCCCTAATAAGATAGGGTAGAGTTAGATCAGCTGCTTGTCTAGCAGAATTGAGGAACTGGGAACGGCGTGAAGACAGTCTGTCATAGCGTTGCTTAGCTGTCATTAGACGTTAACCATTCCTGATTGAATTGTACTTAGACCTTTATAGGGGGATGCAGTACCTTGTTGTAAAGCACGGCGGCGGAACTGTGAAGTACCACCCATGCGAGGAGTAGTACTAGCACCTTGAATTTGGAGAGAGCCAGACCTACCAGCCATTGCTTGGTTTGATCTTTGAGTTTGTAGATTACGTGCAGTCTGAGCTTCTGCTTCTTTCTTACGCTGAGCTTCTGTAATAAGCATGTTGGAGTAGGTTTCCTGAGCTTTACTAACAGCACTTTTTTCTCCTTGAACAATCTTCAATTGCTTAGCAATGTCAGCTTGCTGAGTTTCGTATAGCTTTGTAAGTGCTGCTTGACCTTCTTCTTGCTGACGTTTAAAGGCATCTATTTGAGGTTGAATAGACGGAAATGGTTTGAAAAGGGTGTAGCTGTTACTCCCCCTACCTCTCTGCTGCGTGACATTACCTGAACTATAATAACCTGCAGGTGCTGCTGAACCTACTTCGCCTGCAATAGGTTTTCTTTCATCAAGAGCACGTTCTAAATCATCATAATTTACACCCCTAAAATTATAATTTAAGTTGTATCTCGATGCAGTACCAGAAGGCTCGTCATATAAGAACATAGGCTGGTGGAAATTAACGGTTGGGTACCGTAAATCTCTATGCTGCTGTGCCATTAGTTTTCCTCCATATATTTAATGACCCACTCAACGACACTACGTTGACCGGCTCGGTACATAATCTTTTCCATTGTATCGTCAGGTGTAGGGTTAGTGGGTGGGAAAGATTCTTCTAGTGTATGGATAAGTCCTCGGGAGTTCATCCCAAGAACCTCAAGCATATTGGGGGAGATTGACATTGCTGTGCTCGAAGAAGGCAGGCATACGTGCTGATTTAGTGAAGGAAAGTTCAGGAGCTTTGCCCTGATACATTAAGTTATCACTAGATTTCAACCAAAATTTTTTATCCAAATTCTTGTAGGTAGTATTAATACCTAGTGGTTGCATAACCCAATTAATTGTTGCTTTACGTAGTTTATCAAGACTTGGAGAAATCTCAAGCCCTAATTCTCTACATACAAGTGAATTCGCGGCAACATGAATTTGTTCGTCTCGTGACACATCTGCGCTCACTGTTCGCATTCCAGCGTCACCATTAGCGCGGAAGAATGGTAAAAGAACGAAGAAAATTGCACGTTCGGCAACCATCGCTTTCGTAATCGTGTGATCAGGATGCGCGACCCAAGCATCACGTAACCGTATTGCTTCGGCTTCAGCCTTTTCATCCACCCCGTAAGCATTGGCGATGTAACCAAGAGCCAAGTCGTGGTTTTCTTCGTCTTTGACGTTTGATAAGAGTAACTCCCGTGCCAAGTCTGGAACTTCATTAGCCAGGGCATCAGTTATAAAATCTCCCACAGGTAGTTCCATATGTCGCAATGCAAGGGCACGGTGGATAGCTTCCTCCGCTCCTTCTTTGCATGTACCAGCAGTTGTCTGTACTGGTGTCCATTTGCGCTTCCGCGCCATTAGTTTTTCGTAAGGGTTCATTCTGCACAATCACATTGAGGTTCAGGGGTGTCATCAAGTAGGCTGTTCAGATAATCATTTACGTCGTCTTCTTCGAGAGCAGCATACGCACTTGACTTATCTTGAACGTCACCCATAACTTGGAGACTATAATAAAGAGAAGTCTGGGGCGATTTAAGCCACTCCTGGATAAACCCTTCATCATACGTGATCATATCTGACCACGAGTTGAAGCTGTAACCATGTAGAAGTCCAGTCTTGTTAAGTAGAGTCATGATGCCATCGGCAACACGTTTGTAGGCTTCCCAGCCCACCTTAGAGGCGATCTCTACGTCACCATAGTTGTAAGTTTGTACTCCGAAAGTACCGCTGTCGCGATCGACTGTCTGTGAGATAGGTGGAGCGATTTCTGGTGTGCAAGTATAGCCATCCAGATCCACGCTTCGATAACTGCAACTGGCGGTTGGCGCGATAGCAAAGGCTCGAACCATGTTATGGCTGCGAGCAACGCTGGCTGCTTGCTCAATTCCATTGTTAATTTGACTGACAAGTTCATAAGCTGCAGATCGTACTGATTCTTCGTTGTTAAAATGCTCTAATGCACGACCGAATTGATCGTACGTTACTCCGTATCGACGAAGTAGGTTAGCAAGTCCGAGCATCCCGAGCCCCACTTGTCTGTCAGTTTCGCTTGGGAGATACTCTCCGCTTTCGCCAATACCTGTTTTGCCATGGAGTTCGCACAACTGGGACATACCTTCAAAGAAAGCACGAGGGATGTCGTCGAATTCACAGGCACCGAGAGATACATGTTGGAGTAAACAGGTGCCTCGTGAGGGCAAATAAACCTCAAGGCAGACGTTACCTCGGATGCGTTTTCCTTCATTGTCATACTTTACTTTGTTTAGCCAAATGTCACCTGATTTGATACCGAAGAGGAGATCTTCCTTAAACGTACACCTCTCCCACCACTCATCTGTGATGTTGATGCATCGTTTGACCCAGGGCAGCTCGTGGCGTGGAGTTTTAATAAACTCAAGTGCATCAGGGTGGCTGAGATCGATGTGACACACTATCGCGCCATTACGATATGTGCCGCCCCTTCTCAGTATCTCATTTAAGGTGCTGTAGATTTTGGCGAATGATACTGGTCCGCTTGCAACAAGCTTGTCATTTCCTTTTGTTGATTCCGTTCCTTTGGGTCGCAGTTTCGACAGGTGGATCGCGCAACCCGCTCCATTTCGTAAAGCATGGCTAGCAAATTTCCAGCTTGCTTCAATTCCATTTTGACCCTCCATTGAGTCTTCAACAGTGAATACCGTGCACGATACCGGAAGTCTGGACGTTGGATTATCCAACCAAGATTGGACACGTCCCGTGCGAGAAATATAAGATGTGGTCATGGTTTGATAAGATCGTTCAAAACAGGAGGCTGATAGTTTGGTCCTTTTAAAACCTTACCATCTCTACGTCGGATAGGTAAACCGTCCAAGCCTAGCTTAGACATATTGCTTTTGTGGACGCGATTTAGCGCCTCTTCTAAATCCCACTCCATATTCTCAGCATATTGAAAACAAACATAGACAAGATCTGCAAGCTCTTTCAGTTCATTTTCGTAGGGTTCTTTGTGGACCGCACTATTGAATTCTTTAAATTCTTCATCGATCAAAGCCAGTTGCATAGTCCGGTTCTCCGAACTGTTCTGGATCCCATAAGCTGAACGGAATTGAATTGCTTGATCGCTCGGACTGTTCGATCTGCAGGGTTGTATGTTTGAGTTCATTTTCAAGGTAGTGGATAGCCTTTTTAAGATCTTTCTCTTTCGATTCAGAAGACTTGTAACCGGCTCTGCAAATATATTTAATAGCATTGCCTAAGTGATAATTGAGTTGTTGGTCTCGAATGAAATCCCAGACCTCTATAACTCCTCGTGTGTAGTGGGTAGGTGAATCGGCCATTTCTTGACTAAGTTACTGACGGTATTGGATAGGACAAAGTTTTGCTTTTGCAATGCAAGGAAGACAGTAATAATGTCATCCTTCTCTGCTTTAGGCAGAAGGTCGTTTAACCTTCTTATTTTTAGATCCTGCTCAAGCGTCAATTCGATAATCGGCGGAGGGGGACCAAAGGATGGGTTGCTGGTTGTCAAAGTCATAATCATCGACTGTAAGGATCTTTGCAAGTCTTGCATTTTCAAGTGCGACATCTTCCGAAAGATCTTTGTCAGCAAATGCTTGAACGACAGTCTTCCAAGAGTAACCTTTTTCTTCAAAGAGTGTTACCGCACGTTTGACTCCAATGCCGGGTACGCCACTATAGCCGTCAGTTTGGTCGCCTGCTAATGTTTGTACAAGGTGCCACCTCTTACCCTCTGCGTCTTTCACATTCATCAATTCTGACATGTCAAAGAGTTTACCAGGTATTTGGCGCATGTCCTTGTCTGGTGAGCAGATAACATTACCGGGATTCTGTGTAGCGTAGATACCTAAGGCATCGTCAGCCTCAAGTGTAGGCATGATAACAACCTTATACTCAGTCTTGAGTCGGTTGATCACGCGTTTATAACCACAAGGTTTCTTGCGATTGCGATGCCCTTTATATGAGGGCTGGATTGATTTACGAAAGTTTACACTGTCGCTGAAAAACAGAATTAGTTCAGGTACATCCCAAAGAAAGTGGTTAATAATTTTAAGTAGGTCTCGCTTAACGTTAGCATACGCTTCACTAAATTTACTTGTAACAAGAATTACATCATTACCCCAATCTATTTCTGTCTCGGCTCCGGCACAACTTTTGTAGACCACATAATCGGCGTCTACAAGCAGCTTCACTTGCCTTGTCCTCGGTAAGTTTTCTTACCACGTTTTGGTACGGAGTTTTTACCGTTACCTTGGCGTGTTTTTTTATTATTGTGGGGCTTGAACATAGTCAGCTCCATCATACTTTTACTTCTCAATGGGTTTCGCTCCAGTTGTTTCCGTGTGTTGCTTCCGCGTCAAGTCGGATCCGCATGTTGTAGTATTCTCCAGCTGCTGTAGCGCTATATACCAAGGATGTAGATAAATCTTTGACGTGCGCTGGGGCACACTCGAATTGTAACTCGTCATGAATAAATCCTAGTTGCGATGCACATATCTGTGCTTCTCGCATTGTTTGTTGGTTAATGACCATCCACCGCTTCGCGATCACACCGGCTCCTGACTGGAGGCAGTAGTTCAGCGATTTGTGAGGTGAATCAACCGTAATTTTTCTTCCGTCGATAGACTTGATGAACCCTCTCTCCGAAGCTTTCTTGATAGCTGTGAGTAAGTCACCCAATCCTTCAATCGCTTCGACGTATGCTGCACGGATTTCTTTACCCTTTGATTTAGCTTTTGCAGTGGAGAGTTGGATATCATAGCTGTGTCCGATTTTTTCATCACCGGCTCCATATAGCATAGCATAGGTTACGGTCTTAACTTGTCGTCTGGAGATACCAATCTTGTCGGCGTTGATTTGGTGGATGTCATCCTCAAGTAGTAGCTTTGCGTATCTTCCCTCATCATACCTTGCAAGATAGTGAGCGAGCATCCTAAGCTCAATACCACTAAGATCGGCACCAACCATGGAGAGACCAGGGCTCGGTATAAAAAGTCGTCTAAATCTTTCATCTGATGGTACTTGACCTAGGTTTGGATTTCGATGGGCACATCTATGTGTGTTAGTAGCAACTGAACAATGATGATGTATTCTGTTAGCAGTCGTAGATAGCTTCAGCCACGCGTTCGCGCCTTCGCTGATCATTCCAAGCATCTTCGTTATCGTCAAAATTCGGAGAAATGCAAGGGCAGTCGGGCTCCCGATCTCCTTCAGCAATGGCTCGTCGATGATAGGTTTCCCAGTAGGTGTCTTCTGTGTCGGAGTCCAACCATGAAATGTTTGCAGGATCCATGCTATATGATCTCGTGATGTAGGATTTAATTCTTTAAGGCGTGTGAGTGGAGCATCTTTGACATAACCTTGGGTCCGATTATCTCGTTTAGGAGTAAACACCGATCCTGCAACGTAAGGGTGCCTGTCACGTAGTAGTTGATAAGTTTGCTCAAGCTCTCGTCTGAGAGTAGATGCAAGTTCCCATGCAGAGCGTTCATCAAAGTACCATCCATGTAGTTCTTGTTTGGTGAGGATTTCTGCGACTTCATGTTCTAGCGTGACCCATTCAGGTATGGCTGAAAATGTTTCCATAATTTGGTGGTAACGTGAACGTCTTGTATACAATAATCTTCCATTTCTTGGGACCATTCCGCCCAATCAGAAGTGGAACCATAGTCACCTTTGCGTTCATCTAATCTGTAGCCGTAAGATTCTAGTGAGTGTTTGCCATACAACTTGAGTGGCATACCATCCCAGGTACGCTGCTTATCCAAGTTGATCATGTCCGAATGGTAAAGTCTGCTAAGTAATAGAGTATCCACCACATGAGCAGGGTTACCAAACCAAGGGTAGAGTTTACGGATAACAGGCAGGTCGTAACCAATAATGTTGTGACCAATAACCCTGTCCGAATCCTGTAGTCTTTGCAAGCCTCTTGATATCGGCTCACTAGATCCAGTGTCATTGTACGCAATCGTTTCATCTGTAGAGAGATCATAGATAGCAAGACAGTGGATGTTACTAACATCATAAAATAATCCGTTTGTTTCTATGTCAAAGACTAGACTCACTTCCCATTCCATCTGAACGTCCGATTTTTAAATTGAGCACGTTCAATAGCTTCGGTGGTAGGTGGGTTAGGCTTATGCAGCTTCAGCGCTTTGAATTCAGAAATCTGTTGCTGCGTTGAACTCTTGTTCTGATTGAGTTTCATAGAATTTACAGGTAGATAAATCATAGTTTAATCGACAAGCAACGCCTGTTTCCCCAGAGTAGCGATTTTTGAGAATTCTAACAGTTGTATCAGAGTGTTTAGATCCACCCTGCTGATCTCTTTCGAGCCCAATAACTGCATCGCTA
>Ga0181401_1001221_pt1 | contig 10313 bp, 4 predicted proteins | sample 24SPOviralmetaG_FD_130130 | JGI IMG/M metagenome (GOLD analysis project Ga0181401, IMG submission 130130) | Marine viral communities from the oligotrophic San Pedro Time Series (SPOT) site, San Pedro Channel, CA, USA - 24 SPOT_SRF_2011-07-20 | ecosystem: Environmental > Aquatic > Marine > Strait...
AGAAGTTACACCAATTCCACCTAGTACAAGACGCCCTGGGGTTGAACAAGCTCAGCCGTTTCAACCACCACAGAGTCCACCGGTAGACTATGATACTGATAACGAATTACCTGGTGACGACTATGATCAAGATTTTAGAACTGCTGATGACATTGCAAGAGCAAACAGAGCAGATGTACCAACACCTACACCGCGACCAGATATAAGTGCACCAGAAGCACCGCCAGCAAGACCAGCACAGGAAATATCACAAGTAGATGACTTTGGTGGGACTGGTATTACAGAAGTAGATGACTTTGGCGGCCCAAGTAGAAACATAACACCAGTTGATGATTTCTCAGGATCGGCAGTACCACCACAAGTGGATGACTTTGCAGAAATCAATGCTCCAACACAAGTAGATGATTTTGACGGTTATTCAAACAACGACTTTGGCACAGAAGATCCAGGTCTAGATGCATTTGGCCCAGGGCCTGCTCCTGCACAAGTGGATGACTTTGCTGAATATCAAGCACCTGCACAAGTAGATGACTTTGCAGAAATTAATACTCCTGCTCAGGTAGATGACTTTGCTGATTACAGTGACAATGATTTTGGCACAGAAGATCCTGGACTTGATGCATTTGGTCCCGGACCAGAGCCAGCACAGGTAGATGATTTTGCTGATTATTCAGACAACGACTTTGGTGCACAAGTAGATGACTTTGGTGATCCAACACGTAATCCAGCACAGGTGGATGACTTTGCTGAATATAGCGACGATAACTTTGGTGAAGAAGACTTCAGTGACTTTGCGACCACTGATTCACCTGATGAAGTAAATCCTTTTGGTGTAGATGATTTTGGAGATGCTGAAGCAGCACAGTTTGATGAGTTTGGTGATCCAATACCTGTTGCTGAAGAAGTTGTTGAGTCTAACGATCCAATTGTTGCAGAATTTGATGAATTTGGCGATCCAATTGATCCACAAGTTACCGCGGCTGAATTTGATGAATTTGGTAATCCCATTGATGCTGACGGTAATCGCACAGACCTTGTTGAGAACGACGGTGAAAGTTTAGTTGGTGATGATCCAGTTGCTGACATTGGAGACGGTGCTGAAGGTGATGGTGTTGACGGTGTAGAGCAAGCGGCACTGAGTGAAGCACAACAATCAGCTATACAAGCAGAAGCACTTAAAACAAGAGCACAACAACAACAGACCATTAGTGAAATGCGTGAAGCATCAGGTGTTAAGAATGCTGATGGAGACTGGCGTGTTAAGCTCCGACTAGCTCCGCAAGCAACCTATTTGTACAAAGCAGCCAATCCTGGAATACTTGCACCTTTAAGAGACACAGACGGAATTATTTTTCCTTATACTCCAACAATTGATGTGCAGTACAGAGCAGAATATCAAACCTATTCTCCAACACATTCAAACTATCAACATTATTTTTATAAAGGTTCAAGTGTACAAACTGTGCAACTGCAAGCAGAATTTACTGCTCAAGATACTGTCGAAGCAGAATATTTGTTAGCATGTATACATTTCTTAAAAAGTGCTAGTAAGATGTTCTACGGACAAGATGCACAACGAGGATCACCACCGCCGTTGTTATATCTATCAGGACTTGGTGAATATCAGTTCAATGAATCACCGTGTGTGGTAAGTGAATTTAATTACAACCTACCTCAAGATGTTAACTACATACGTGCAAGAAGTAGACACATTGATCGAACAGACAATTTACAGTATACTAAACCACTTGCGACAACAACAACAAATGGTAATTTTTCAGCATTGAACAGATTGAAAACAGCAGTAACAAATGCAGTAAATGGCGGCCCTGGACCTGAATTACTACCTGGAGCCAAACCGTTCACGCCTAGCCCAGGTAACTTAGGATCAAAGGGTGCAAGTTATGTTCCTACCAAGATGGCAATGACTATTAACTTATTACCAATAGTAAGCAGAAAACAGGTTAGTCAACAGTTTAGCCTACGTGAATACGCAAACGGTAACTTAATCAAGAAGGGAATGTGGTAATGGCATCAAATTCTTATGCATCTACCAGTCAATATTTTAACACACCTGTAATCAACGATCAATATCTTGGTGTCATGGTTGATAGAACTATTCCAAAATTAATTGATGACTTGTCAATGACAATCAACGAAACATACAACCTACGTCCAGATTTATTAGCATATGATTTATATCAAGATGCTACCCTATGGTGGGTGTTTGCACAACGTAATCCAAACCAACTACAAGATCCGTTGGGAGACTTTACAACCGGAACAACAATATATCTACCTCAAATATCTACATTAAAATCAATATTAGGATTCTAATATGACAACTCCGGCAGAACTAAATGCAGCCAGATTGACTCAGCAACTTGAAATAAACAGGCTTGGCCCTACCATTGAAGAACTTGAAGCCGAAACTGGAAACGGAAAGTCCTGGGATGAAATCAGTACCAAATGGAACGACACCAACAACCGTGTAAACAATACTCGCAGTGTTTTACAAAATTTAAAAGGGCAAAATGCTGGGTTGAAAAATCAAGCTGGATATGTTAGAGTAGAATCACAGCTAACAGTAAACATTACAGAAACAAATGTAATGAACGGAAAATTACGAACAGTTCAAACCACTGCGTACAGTAATCAAAATACCACTAACGTAAGAAATAATGTAGCAAAAACCTCAGCAGGTACTATAGCTCAGAATGCAAGTATAGGTGCTGAAGAATTTGCTCGTACTGTTTCTCCTGTCTCAACATCAGGAAACAGTCAGACTCTGAAATGGGGAGTTCAACCTGATGATGATTTAGATGTTTACAACGAAGATTACACAACACCCAAGCCTATCCCAATTGGCACCCGTTTCCCCGGTACTAAAGATGTTGCTGACGTTGTTCCAATACTTGATAGTCAAAACAAACCAACCAATGCAAGAAAAGCAGAACTAAGCGGAATTGATGAAGCAGGATTAGGTGAAGCCAAAGGTTCTGGCACAACAAGCACAACTGGCGGAAATCGTGTGGTGATTGACACTGATAATGTAAATTCTAAAGCCAATGCAACAAATACCGGACAGATAACCGATGATGATGCAGTGCAAACTTCAGGGAACAGTGTTGGAAATGCCAGTCAAAGTGTAGAAGGTCGAACTGTTATTGCTGACGAATTTCTAAAAACTATTGTTCCAAGTGTGAATAGACTATCAGGACTTGCAAGTCAAACATATACAATTTCAATCTATCTAATGGATAAAGAAGAATACACGCAATTTTTAAGTACAGACAAAAAAGTACTTCCTAGTCAACAGTTGATTATGCAAAGCGGCGGAGCACCATTTGGACAACGTAACAAGTATTTTGACGTAGATTTTTATCCTGAAAACCTTGAATTCAAATGTCAAATAGGTAAACAAGGAAGCGGATCTCCGCACAACGTTGTTACTATGAAGTTTGATGTAATTGAACCTCAAGGTATTACGTTCCTAGAAAGATTGCGTCAAGCAGTATGGGCACACACTGGTAAAAACGAAATGACATTTGGCAGCCAAAACTATCTTATGGTTATACGTTTTTATGGCTATGACGATCAAGGCAATTTAGTCTCAAATGCCGCAGTGAACAACGGCGACCTTACAGAAGCTACTAGTGATCCAAATGCACTGGTTGAAAAGTTTATTCCTTTTCAAATGACAGATGTCAAATATAAAATCAAAACAGCCGCAGTTGAATATAATATCAATTGCACTATACCACAACAAGTAGTAGGATACAGTACGGCCAGGGGAACAATACCGTTTAACTTTCAGTTGAGTGCATCAGATGTGCAAACATTGTTTAATGGAAATACACAAATGGAGGCCCTGCAGAAACCCAATGTAGGTGTTGGTAATCCCAATGAAGATGCAGCCAGAACTCCTGCCGCTAAAAAAATAGGACTAACAGGAAGAACAATTACACAAGGATTAACAACTGCTTTAAATCAACATCAAGAAGAATTAGTAAAATGCAAAGGTTACCTTTTTGCAGACAAGTATATTATTGAGCTCGAAGATGTTCCTGGATTAATTGATGCTAAGTTAAAAAAACAAGGCACAGTTAATAATAAAAAAGCTCCTATGAAAACAAGTAGTAATCCAAATGAGCAAAGGAATATGGAAAAACAATTTCTTGACACTGAGTCTAAGGAATATAGTATAGGTGCAGGAACGCAGATTACACAGCTGATTGATCAAGTGATGAAAAACAGTACCTATGTAACTGCACAACAAACAGTTGCATTTGATGAGGTAACCAAGAAAGAAATAATAAATCCACCAGTGAGAACAGTTATGTGGTATAGAATCACACAGACCTGTACACCACTTCAATATGATACAAATCGAAATGACTATGCTTACGAAATAAAATATAGCATAACCAGATATCAAATAAATCAACCAAGATCACCGTATTTTCCAGACTCTATGTATAGAGGTGTTCACAAACTATATGACTACTGGTTTACTGGTTTAAATACAGAAGTAATTAACTTTGAAATTGATTCTGCTACCAACTACCTAACTGCTATTAATAATAGTGCATTAACTAAAACACAAAACATTATTAATCCACGTTATGCAGAAAAGAGATTCTTTCAACCAAGTGCAGAAGAAAGCACACAAGGTGGTGAAGGAGAAAGTACACTGCCAGCAGCCGCGTTGGCTTCACGATTGTATTCTCCAGCTGATGTGGCTAAATGTAATATTACAATTGTAGGTGATCCAGACTGGATTACACAAAGTGAATTGTTTTATAATAAAACAACTCTTGGTTCATTCGAAGCTGACGGTAGTGTAAACAGTACTGCCAGTGAAGTATTGCTTGAAATACGATTTAACAAAGTATCTGATTATGATATGGCAACTGGATTGACACCTGTGTACAAAAATAATTTGGATAGTCCAGTGACAGGAGAAGAAAATCTAGCAGAAGAGGCTTTGGTATTTTGTGCATATCAAGTGACTAACTATTTCAAAGACGGTGAATTTACACAAAAAATAGAAGGCACACTAAGAGACTTTGATACTGCGGTTGACTCTCCGAAGAAAATAGAAGAAGAGAAAAATAAAATTGCTGATACAAAAACACAAACACCAAAAGGTAAAAATACAAAACCTGGTATGGATGGAGGGTGTGTAACAGGCCCAACAAAGGTTGATCAAAAAGTTGGTACCATTGTTCCAGGAGAAACTAGCACATTTAGACCTAACTCTTCGATACCCATTGGAGCTCGTAGTAGTAGACAATTTCAACCAAATGCTGGTCAAGATCCAAGGGGAAAACTTAACTATCCTAAACCAGGAAGTAATACTGTAAGTGATGATGCTGGATCGGTTAGTTCAAATGAATTAGATTATAGTACGGGAGCATAATAGATGCCATTAAATTATAGCCGAAGTAAAGGAATACCTAAATCTTATAAAACTACCAAAGGTGGTTTACCAGCAGAATCTGGTCCGTTTCTTGGTGAAGTGACCAATAATGTTGATCCAACAAGAGCAGGTAGATTACAAGTTTATATTGAATACCTAGCAGGACCAGATAAAAACTCAAAAGACCTCTGGCGCACAGTAAGTTATATCAGTCCATATTATGGTTATACTCCACAAAGTGCTCCTAATCCAACTGGGCCTGGAACTTTCATCGGCAACAATCAAAGTTATGGATTTTGGGGTACTCCACCTGATGTTGGTACTAAGGTAATCTGTTTCTTTGCAAATGGTGACCCTAGTCAAGGTTACTATATAGGTATGCCAATTGAACCAGGAATAAATCACATGATTCCTGCTATTGGTAGTAGTAAAAAATATGTAGATGATTCAGGCAGTCCTTATTATGCTGGCAAGGAAAAATTACCAGTTGTTGAAATTAACAATGCCAATCCTGCAATTCGAGAAAATCCAAGATTCTTTACCGAAGCCAAACCAGTACACAGTGTACTCGCTGGACAGATGCTCAGTCAAGGAGTTATTGCTGATCCATTGCTCGGGCCTATCAGTACAAACAGTCAGAGAGAATCGCCAAGTACCTGTTTTGGTATAAGCACTGCTGGACGACCTATCTACTCAGGAGGGTTAACTGATGAACAGTTTCAGGCCAAACTTGCAAGTTCTAGTTTACAACCCAATGAAGTAGATGTTATAGGACGCAAAGGCGGCCATAGCATTGTTATGGATGATGGTAATCAAAAAGATGAAGATAACCTAACAAGAATAAGAACAAGCAGTGGTCATCAAATTATGATGAACGATAGTGGTAAAACCATTCACATCATGCATGCCAATGGGCAAACTTGGATTGAGTTGGGAGAAGAAGGTACCATTGACTTGTATGCATCAAACAGTGTAAACATAAGAAGTGCTGGTGAACTGAACCTGCATGCTGATAGAAACGTCAACATCAATAGTGAACTAGGTTCAATAAACATGTTTGCAAAACGTGCAATGAGTCTAGAAACAGGTGCACTTAGTTTAACAGGGACAAACAGTATACTAGCATACAGTAAAAGCATGATAGGATTGAAAAGTGATGGTGCTTTGAACTTGAAAAGCAACAACGGGGGTTGGGGAGCAGGAAGCGGACTCACATTAGAAGCAGGTTGTATAAAACTTAATTCAGGTGGAGCCAGTGATGTACCAAAGACTCAAGAGATTCCAAAACTAAGATTACCAGACACTATATTTGAACAAGACAAAGGTTGGGTTCCTGAGCCGGCGGCAATTGAAACGATTGTAACAAGAGCTCCAACACACGAACCATTTGCTGAACGTGGCAAAGGTGTCAACACTTCAACCAGTTTAGTAAGCTCTGCTGAAGAAGTTGCATTAGAACCAAAAACAGCAGACGCAATCAAGAAAGCAGAAACTACAGAAATTAAGAAAATTGACAAAGGTGATTATGAAGCACAGGCTAGTTCAACCACTTCAGTAGGTAAGATACCAAGTGAAAAAGTTACCAGTATGGTGGCACAATCCAGTAAACTAGTAGACCAAAAATCAACTGAAATTTCTAACACTCTTGGTGTTGGTAAGTTTGGATTTGATGCAGTTGAATTAGAAACTGCCGGCTTCTTAAAGCCTGGTACTGCAGACTTCTTTCTCAAAGATGCCACTGCTGATATCAGTACAGTGCTAGGAAGTCCAAGCGTTTGGAGTGGCAATCAAGGTATCAATGGTGTAAGTGATTTTCTCAACAACGAAGCTATACAAGATGTTACCAAGACTGATTTGTTTAACAAAGGATTGACTGGTTTACAAAATGCAGGCATAGTAACAGGCTTAGAAGATGAGTCTTCTCTTGCAGGATTAGTAAGTGGTGCAAGCAAGTTTGGAGTTGATGCAGTTAAAAAATGGACTCAAGGTGCAGGTGTGCTTGGAGAAACTTTAGCAGGATCAAACAGTGCAAAGATCACAAGAGGTGATATGGATGCCCTGGTTAGAGGCGGACAATTTGCAGTCAGTTTAACCGAAGAAAAAATCAGTGATGCAGTGCAAGGATTTTCAACTGGTTCGGGTGGCGTAACTGGTACAACTGTTAGAACTGTAATTGATACCGCAGTACAGACTGGAATAGCCAGTGAAAAAGTCAATGGCGTTAGTACTTAATTTGGGACAATAAATACAGTATGGCAACATTTATCGGATACAGTACAATCGACAAGTACAAGAATTACACAGTCACAGATTTTGATTTAATCAAACGTGACTTGTTGAATGCACTGAACATTCGTCAAGGTGAAATGCCTGGACGTCCAGAAGTTGGAACAACAATTTGGGGATTGATATTTGAACCACAAAGTCCGCAAACTTCACAAGAATTGACTAGAGAAATACAACGAGTTGTAGCACAGGATCCAAGAATAAGTGTTAGTAACATTGATATATTCCCACAAGAAAATGGAATACTAGTTGAACTTGAAGTTGAAACAATTGCAGGGCAAGACGCAGAGTTGTTAAATTTGTTTTTTAATAACCAAACCCTAAGAGCCGCTTTCTCAGACATCTAGTATAAACTACCCAGTTTATTCTTTTCATAAATACTAGGTAAGGAAATACACATGGCTAAAACTACAAGACAAACTAGTATATTTGGTGTTGAAGATTGGAAGAGAATCTACCAAACATATCGTGAAGCAGACTTTCAAAGTTATGATTTTGAAACACTGCGTAAGAGTTTTATAGATTACATACGTCTATACTATCCAGAAAGTTTTAACGACTACATCGAGTCAAGTGAATTCATAGCACTGCTTGACGTGATGGCATTTATGGGCCAAGCGGCTAGTTTTCGTAATGATCTCAACACTAGAGAAAACTTCATTGACACTGCCGAAAGACGTGATAGCGTTGTAAGACTTGCTGACCTAGTGAGTTATACACCAAAGCGTAATACTGCATCACAAGGTTTCTTAAAAGTTCAAACCATCAGTACCACAGAAGGTGTTGTTGATTTCACAGGTGTCAACCTATCAAATCTCACAATCAACTGGAATGACACCACTAATGTCAACTGGTTAGAACAGTTTACAGTCATTATCAATGCGGCACTAGACAGCAGTCAAAGATTTGGTCGCCCAGGTAATTCACAAACAATACTTGGTGTACAAACAGACGAATATGCAATTAACCTCATTGAAGGTTTTCTACCAGTAATACCATTTACAAGTACAATCAATGGTACTAGTATGGCATTTGAAGCAGTGTGTGCAACATCACAGGATAAGACGTTTGTATACGAACCTGCTCCAGCACCAAATGGTGCATTTAATATTCTTTACAGAAACGACAAGCAAGGATATGCCAGTGCTAACACAGGATTTTTCTTCCTGTTTAAACAAGGTAGTTTACAAGATTTAGATTTTAATCTTGGCGAGCGTATCAGCAACAGAGTTGTCAATGTTAATATTGAAGGAATCAACAACGAAGATACATGGTTATATCAACTAGACTCAACAAATAATATTGAGAATGAATGGGAAAAAGTTGAAAACATTTACAGTGGAGCAGTTGAAGAATTAACCCCAGAACAACGCAAGTATTTTACAGTTACATCAAGAACCAATGATCAAATTAATTTAAACTTTGGCGATGGAGTGTTTAGTAGCATACCAGTTGGAAGTTTTAGAACATATGTTCGTTCATCAAATGGATTGAGTTATATTATCAATGTTGATGAAATGCAAAATGTAACTATCAGTATAGGATATGTTAGTAGAACAGGACGTAACGAAACAATAACTATGACTTGTGCTCTTACACAACCTGTTAGCAATGCGGCAAATAGAGAAAATATCAATGATATAAAGCAACGTGCTCCTGCTAGGTACTATACACAAAACAGAATGGTCAACGGAGAAGACTATAACAATTTTCCATATACACTCTATTCAACTATAATCAAGTCCAAGGCTGTTAATCGTAGCTCAATTGGTACTAGTAGGTATTTGGATCTAGTTGATATCACTGGAAAATACTCAAGCACAAATGTTTTTGCCAGCGATGGCATGATATACGAAAACACAGAAGTTCCAAGTTTCACGTTTACGTTTATAGATCAAAATGATATCACAGACGTTATCGTAAATGAAGTTGAACCTGTGCTATCAAGCCGAGGTATGCAAGAGTTTTATTATGAAAATTTCAATCGTCCAAGTTTAACAAGTTTAACACTAACTTGGAATCAAAGCACAACTTCAAACAACGAAACAACTGGTTATTTTAAGTTTGCAAATGGTAACCCTGCTCCTGTTGGCCCACAAGCAAGTGATAACAAACAATACATTGCACAAGGAGGATTAATTAAATTTGAACCTCCGGCTGGATTTTATTTTAATAAACTTAATAGACTCGTTGCAGGAACACCAACATTACCAGGAGATAAAATGGTATTGTGGGCAACTGTAACTGCATTAGAACTAGATGGTACAAATTTTGGTACAGGAAATAATGCAGACGGAACAGGGCCTGTGACAATAAACAATTTTATTCCAACACTGGCAGTTCCAACACAGGTTATTGTAAATTTCGTTACAGATTTGCCAACCAGCATTGAAACAACCATGCGTGAGCAAATTGAATTATACAGAAATTTTGGGTTAGGATATGACAACCTAAATGAAACTTGGTATGTGATTACATCAACAAACCTCGACCCAGCAATTACATTTAGTCTTGCCAATGCACAAAGTACTGCAGGTAGCGGACTTGATAATTCTTGGTTAGTGGCATTTGAAACAGACGGAGTAACCTACACAGTAAGTTCAAG
>Ga0181401_1001224_pt1 | contig 10290 bp, 12 predicted proteins | sample 24SPOviralmetaG_FD_130130 | JGI IMG/M metagenome (GOLD analysis project Ga0181401, IMG submission 130130) | Marine viral communities from the oligotrophic San Pedro Time Series (SPOT) site, San Pedro Channel, CA, USA - 24 SPOT_SRF_2011-07-20 | ecosystem: Environmental > Aquatic > Marine > Strait...
AAAAATACCATAATCATTTAGTGGTAGAGTGTGTTAGTATATTAGTAAGGTAATGAGGTTAAGGGTTCACCTCTTTAAGAAACCTAATTAAAAACAATAAAAATGAAAAGTAAAGTAAGTAAAATGAAAAGTAAAGTGGAAAATCAAAAACCATTTGATGTAGTACTAAATGAAGATTTTGGGAAGTATCAAAAAAAAGGTTTTGGAAGAAATTGGTTTGTTCCAATTGTTAAGGAACAATCTGATATGGATAATTTAATTAGAATCAGAAATAGTTCTTACCCCAATTATTCAATGGAAAGAAACTTTCCGAATATTCTTTTGGATGTTAACAAAGATGATGAAGGTAACCTTATCTCAATCTATGTTCTCTACCAAAAAGGTGGTAAACTATTCAGAGTCGTTTCTAAGAAAGATTACGGAGTAATCAAGAGTAGAATGGAATTCAAAAATGGAAAATATATTCCCTATGATAAGTGTGATTTAGTACCGTTTGATGGAACAATTGAAGAGTACGATTATTACGAAACATTGATAAAATCTATTTCCTACAAAGATGGAAAGAAAGATGGTGAATCAATCACCTACTATAAGGATTGGAAACTCCTTAGAAATGAAAATACCAATGAGTTGGTAAAAGAATATTACTATGAGAAAACAACTTTCAAAAATGGAAAGAAGAATGGTGAATTTGAGAATACCAAATATGGTACTAAAGGAAATTATTTAAACAATAAAAAGAATGGTGTTTGGAAGGATTCATATAAAAATATCTGTAAATCTCTATCTACCTCACACCAATCTAAATTTGATTTATCTCAATGGGATGTTAAGAGTTTCATTAAAAGAAACTTAGGAATTTTTTCAGATTGTGATTTTGATAAGTTGGAAAGAGTTGGTACTGTATTTTATGTGAATGATGTACTAAATGGAGATTTTAAAATTGATAATTGGGAAGGGAAATTTGAGTTGGGGTTACCTAATGGAGTTGTAACTCAAATAAGGGGTTACAATTTTAAAGATGTAATAATTTCCAAACTTTATGTTGATGGAATTATTGATACCGTAGTTGAATACAATAGTGGTGATAAAGAGTATTTTGAAGAAACAAATTACACAATTAATAACTATGAAAATGGTTTTTTAAAAACATCTATTTCACTTTCAAAAAATTATTACAATAAGATTCCAACTGAATTAACATCTATTTCAAAACAACATCTCAATGAAGATTTATTTAATTCTATTGTTAAAACGGAATTAAATGATGGATACACATTAGAATCCTTTTTATCAGAGTTTGAGGTGATGGAAGTAATTGAATATAATAATGATAACTACCAAAGAGAATCTAAAACTATAATTCAAATTGGAACTACCAAATTAGAATATGGGTTCAATAATTATGGTGGAAGATATTTAAATAGATATTTAATTGAGGAATGTGGTTATCCTCACTTTAAAGTTAATGGAAGAAATACAATAAAGAACTATACCCTTCTAAAATCCAATGAGTTTGGTTATCAATCTGATTATCACCCTTCAGTTTATTCACTTAAAGAGATTGGACAACCAACAAAACTTTTTATCAATAAACAACTGATTAATGAAACCATTGGTGAAGAAACAAATCCTATTGTTTTAGAGTTTGAGAAGAAAGAACTTCAGAACCTTTCGGAAAAAATGAGTTCCTCTTATGAGATAGAACTCAAAAGAAAAGAGTTGGAAAAACAAAGAGAATTAGAACAAAAACAAAAGGAAAGAGAAGAGAAAGGGTTATCCATCAATTCCTTTCCAATGGATTAACAACCACCATCCAATGAATGAAGGGAAGGTTTATATCATTTACTTCCCTTCAATTCGTTTTCTTTTTAATTGTAACATAATGGAACACACCGAATACCCCGTTATTCCTTGGATTTTAAGTATAATTGTTGTATTTTTGAATTCAATATTAAAGTACAACAGTTATGAAAGTTAAATACAACAGAACCTCAACGATACAACAAGAAGGAAAACGATTCGATTTAGATAAGAACGAATACGATTTAACTCTATTTGATAAAGGTGTAAGTGGAAAGATTCCATTTTCTGAAAGAACTGAAGGGAATAAATTAACTCAGTTGGTTAATGATGGGAAAGTTTCTGAAGTAGTTGTTGAAGAACTCAGTAGATTAGGAAGAAATACCATTGATACCCTTACTACTCTTAAATTCTTTGAAGATAATGGAGTTAATGTGATTGTAAAGAGTATGGGGAATCTTCAATCTATGGTAAATGGAAAGAAGAATCCAATTTGGAATCTAATCACATCAGTAATGAGTTCACTTTATGAATTGGAAAGAGAAAACATATTGGAAAGAACTGAGATGGGTAGAAAGATGTATGTGATGAATGGTGGTAAGTTGGGAAGAAAGGTAGGAACTACAGAAAACAGAAGTGATTTCCTAAAGAAAGAGAAAACTCAAAAGATTATTTCACTATTAGAAAAGGGTAAATCAGTAAGAGATATTAGTGGAAGATTAGGTGTATCAACTAAAACAGTAGTGAAGGTTAGAAAGTATGTTGATTCCAACATTCACACCCTACAAAACTGATATTACAAATATAGATGTAGAGTATCTTCGTATATTTGTATTGTAAGTGGGTGAGATAATTAAAAATACAAATAATGAAAAGTAAGAAAGAAAAATTACACATATATGTTAGGTGTAGTACAGATAATCAGATAGAAAATTCTATTGAAAGACAAGTTGAAGATGGGATTAAGTTCTCTAAAGAACTTAATATGGATTATCAGATTTGGAATGATGAAGGGAAGAGTGGTATTAAATCTTTTGAAGATAACAGAGAACAACTTCAACTTCTTTTATGGGAGATAGATTTAGGTGGTGTTAATCATTTATGGGTTGAGAGTTATGATAGATTAACGAGAAACTTAGATGATTCAATAAAGATTGATAAAAGAGTTATTGATAACGAAGTTACTATCTATGAAGGTTTATTAGGTAATCAAATTTATGAACCTGATAAAACTAATCAAAGGATTATTAAGGTGATAACTTCAATGATTGGAACTGAACAAAAAAAGGGTGAGATTCAGAAATCAATCAATCAAAAAATCAGAAAGTTTAAAGAAGGATACTATGTTAGAGGAAATGTATCATACGGATTCAATAAGAAAGATGGTTATTTAGTAGAGAACAAAGAAGAAAGTAAATGGGTTAAAAAGATTTTTAAATGGTTTTCTGAAGGAGAAAGTTTAGAGAGTATTAGTTTAAAATGTAAATCATATGGATTGAAATCAAAGAGAGGAAATCCAATGAGTAATCGACAAATTCATATTATTCTCAGTAATATAGAGTACATAGGAAAAACTATTTACACAGATAAAACGAAAGACCCACATAGGAAAAACCCATCTAAATACCCATATGAAGATGAATCAAAATGGGAAGTTCATATCAATGATAATCTACCTCGAATTATTAGTGATGAATTATTTGATAAGGTTCAAAATAAATTAACTCATCTAAAGTTGAAACCAACTAAAAATGAATATTTCCTTCATGGAAAATTAGAGTGTGGATGTGGTTCTCAATGGGTTGGAAGGAGAACGAGTAGAAAAAATATGGGTAGAGAAGATGATTTTCATTACATCTGTTCCAACACAGATAAATTCTACCACAGAAACCGAAGTGGTAGAGAACATTTACATCAGAAAGGAATATGTAACAAACCAAAGAGAATTAGAACTTCTGATTTAGATAATTTGGTTTGGAATGAGTTTCTAAACACATTTAAAAACTCATCTTATATTAAGGAAAGGGTAAAGATTGAAGTGTTAGGTGGTAAATATGAAACCTCATCAAACAGAAAGAAAGTAAACAGAGAACTAAAACAAATTAATAAGGAAATAAATCAACTTAAAGTTCAGAGAACTGAACTTCTAAAACAAAAGTTTACTTTAAATATTGATGAGAAAACTTTCAAAGAAATTGATTTATCAATAGGAATTGAATTAGGAAAGTTGAAGGAGAAATATGATAAGGAAAAACAAAAAGAAGATTTCATTGAGAGAAGAAGTGAATGGTTAGATTGGGTATCTGAACACAAAAAACAACATAACAACTATTCGATAGTTACAGATATGAAAAAAAGAAGAAGAATTTTGGATACCTATGTATCAAAAATTAAGGTGAAATATTACGAAGAAACCCAACAACACGACATCAAAATCGACTTCAGATTTCCATTAGTTGATGATGGAATTGAGTATGTTAAGAACTCAAATAGTAAAATGAAATGGGATAAATGGGGTAACCCATACAGAGTAAAGATGGGGAGAACTCAAATCTCCCTTTCTAATTTAAATAGTTCAAATGTTTGTGTTGGAAACATTCACTCTACGGTCACAGACTTAACGATTCCAACACAAACACCATTTCTCATATTTAAATCTAATGTTCTCACTCACCAATTTGTTTACAGAAGAAAGTTAGATAATTCCCATCAAAAAACCCATGATAAAATCCTAAAACTTAAAAACGATGGTTTAGGATACCGAAGAATATCAAAAGAACTCAATAGATTAGGATATAAAAGTTCTATGGGAAAAGAGTTTTATCCTTCGTTAATCTCCGTTATTTGGAAGAAAATAGAGAAAAAACAAAGGATTTTGAACCAACCTGTGATAAATGAATACTCAGATTTTGATATTCAGATGGTTCAACTTCAAAAGTAGATTCTCATTAATGGTAAACTCACCTCAACTTTACCCCATCTCCATTATTTACCATTAATTCCAACACCATCTACACCTTAATGAATCTCTCTGAAATTTCTTTCAGAAAAGTTGTTTAATTCTGTTTACTACCATATTTATTAGTGTAGATGTGTTGGAATTAATATAAGATATTCACCCTCTACATACAATGTAAATCAGTTTTAGTGGTAGAGTGTAACAGTATATTAGTAATGAATTTAAAGGTAAGATATAATAACCTGAGAGGGTTTGAATATTACCATATTGAAAATTGAATAAATGATGGGGATTCCCCTAATGGGTATCCTATAACATAAAGGGAACAATGATGGAAAAAACTAAAGATTTAAAGAACAAAAAGTTAGTTAGAAGATTGATTCAACTATCCCAACCTAAGAAAGATATATCCAAAACTTTTAAAGTTGATGATGATAAGGATAAGGTGAAATACACCACAGAAGAAGTGGATGATTTAGGATTGGATGAGGTTATAGAAGAATTAGAACAATGGTTAGAAGAAAAAGAATCTAAAGGAGAAAAAGTTGAGGTTGATGATGAAGATGATGAGGATGTAATGGATTTCTTAGATAAGATAGATTTTGATTATTTGGTGAAGTTGAAATGATAAAAGGAGTTACCATCAGAAAGGTTAATGTTGAGGATTTCAACAGAACCCAATTATCAAAATCTAATATTGAAAAACAGATTCTAACACTACATAGAAAGTTGAAGAAATCTGATGAGGTTTTCACAGAATTCTCAGTTGAGAAAGAACCAAGTGGTAGAGGTTATCATACCCACCTTAAAGTTCAATTTAACGATGAATTAAACCTTCGTAAAGGGTTAGAAAACTTTATAGGTGGAAACGATTGGAATAAAGAAATTAAGGGATTAGAAGTGATTGAAAGTTGTAACGGAAAATATGGAGAGGTTCAACTTCACAACATCGATAATCCAACTCAATACAGTAGATACATAAACAAAGAAACTCTCTCCAAACAATTAATATGAAATGTGGATGTAAGATGAATTTAAAAGAAACAAAAGAATATAAAAAGATAGATGAAAGATTGGATGAGAACATAGTTCAGATGTTCAAAGAGTTGGGAATGAAACCACCTACAAAGAAGAAACTTCAAAACTGTAAGAATACTTTCATTGAGATGTTTGTAGATGTAGATAGATTAAAAGGTTTAATCATAGAACATACATCAAACGAACTAATGAAAGTATTCAATCAATCACCTCATCTACAGAAGATGATTAAGGATAAAAAAGAAAAAGGAGAGGAATTCTACTTATGAAAAATATAATGTACTCACAGATAGAAGAAAAGAAAAGAGAGATGGTTGTTCACTTATTGAACTTCCTATCAGTTGATGTGAACAAACAGAACATCAATGGTATGTATAACATACTAACAGAGTTTAATAGATTGGATAGATTTCTTTCTGATACTACAAACTTCAAAGAAACCAAAGAAGAATATAACAAACGAATGGATGAGGATTTAACCCTTACTTATTAATATGAACGATACACTTAACTACATACCGAAAAAACAATTCCTACAAACAATGGGAATCAGTAGATACACCTTTAGAGATTGGGTGGAGAAAAGAAACTTACCTATTATTAGAATAGGATACAAAACATTTATACCATTCTCAGAATACAAAGAATGGGAAAAGAAACACCAGAGAAACATTCCTCAGAACTCTGAAAAGAATTCTGAGTTTGAATGGAAAAGAGTTTGGGATTAAATGGGTAAACTATCCCCATAAATCATTTAATATCCCATCTTTAACCATACTTAAATTAAAAATATAATCATTGTGTAAGAACGTTTCCTCAAGTGGTTTTAGTGTTGTTTTCCAACCTTCACCATCAGTAATCCAAATAAATTCAACACCATTCTTAGAACAGAAATTATATAGAGATTTATATTCTCCACAAGTAGATTTTAACTTAGAACCCCCACCGGAATAAAAGTTAGTTTCAATCCAATAAAGTTTATTGTTTTTATATACTACGAAATCTGGTCTTCGGGATGATTTATCTACTGGTAAATCAATTCCCCACTTCTCTTTTACTTTCGATGGAGAACCTTGTGTTGTGTAAGTAGAACTATCCAACCCATAAACTTTTTGAAGTAAATTATCAACCAAATCTTCCATAATTGTTCCCCCTCTGTTTTTTCTTCCATTTGTATCCAAACCTACTTCAACTCCATAGGTGTAATCTTTGATGTTTGTTAACCCCCCATCAATAATTAGTTTTTTCAATCCACTCATTTTAAAAAATAAAACATAGTTTTCTAAATCATTTGAAAACAAATTAGGATTACCAAAATTAAATTCTCTAAACTTAAAATCGGGTAATACACTACTATCTAAAACATTAATTTTTTTATCCCTTACTCCTAATAAAGTTGGGAACACTTTTATTACTTCAGGGTATTTTTGAAGTATAAATCTAAGTTCATTGTCAAAATTTTTGGAACCACATAATGAATTCAAAATATTTAGTTCAATCTTATATTGTGATACATTATTAAATACCTTATCCCAATTGATAAAGTACTCCCATGTTCTATTATTTAACAGAATAGTATCTACTAAATAATTAAACACTTCTTTAGGTGTGTTTAATTGATGTTTGTTGTAAAAATTTATTTGTTTCATTGGTTTAATATTTCATCTCCAATAACTAAAAATTCTGGTATTTTACCTCTCTTATTGGATTTACTATTTATATTCCTTCTACAATAAACTTCAATTACATTGAAATCATTGTAGATTTCTCTAATAAATGGAGAAGATGAGTTTGATAGAATCACACTTACTCTCTCATCATTTAGTTTCTTAAAATAATCTCTTAACCTTACTTGTTCTTCTCTTCCAAAAGAACCACTGTATGAGGTAAATGATGAGGTTTCGTTCAAAGGGTGATAAGGTGGGTCAAAATAAACTAAATCACCCTTTTCAATTTCTTCAATACTATCAAACTGAGTGTTTCTTATGTTCTCTATTTTTGGTAGAAGAGAAGATAGTTTATAGAGGTTTTCTTCATCAACTATTCTTGGGTTTTTATAATTTCCTTTGGGGACATTGAACAATCCTTTACCATTTACTCTATATAAACCATTAAAACAAGTTCTATTAAGAAGTATCAAGGAAGAGGAACGAACAAATCCTTCATATCTTTCAACTTCCTTTTTATCTCTATCTATACCATTGAACCTATCTCTGATGTGGTAATAATCATATTTGTAATAATCCTTTTCTAATTCTCTACAAAAATGGATTATTTCATCAGGTGAAGATTTGATGTTTTTATACATCTCAATCAAATCTGTATTTACATCATTGATGATTGAGGTTTCTTTTAATTCAACTCCAAAGGTTTTCAGTATATCAAAATACACAGAACCACCACCGAAAAAAGGTTCTATGTATTTATTTGGTTTAAGATTTTTGTAATATTCTCTTATATCAGGTATTAGTTCTCTCTTACCTCCAACCCATTTTAGAACGGGTTTAACTTTTACATCACCAAACAAATCAAACATCTAATTTTAATTTATTAGTTTCACTCATAATTCTCTTTTTAGTTAAACTGAAATACTCCTTTTCCAATTCTATTCCAATATATTTTCTATTATTCCTTACACTAACAACCCCAGTAGTACCACTACCACTAAACATATCTAACACAACATCACCCTCTTTGGTAGATGAAAGAATCATTCGTTCAATTATCTCTTCAGGTTTTTGAGTTGGATGTTTTCCAAACTCCTTTTCAACTTTCTTCGGTCTTCCCATTATCCAAACATCTTTCATTTGTTTCCCACCATTAACCTCTTTCATTAAATCATAATCAAAAAAGTGTTTAGATTTTTTCCCTTTTCTAATCCAAAGAATAGTTTCTGTTGAATGAGTAAAGAATCTACACGAAAGATTTGGTGGAGGTGATGTTTTTACCCATGTGATATTATTCAGAATTCTGAAATCTTCAATACTATCAATGATTGAACCTATCGTATAAATGTTGTGGTACGTTCCACTCACCCATAGAGTACCACCATCTTTTAAAACTCTATAACTTTCCTCAATCCATTGTAAATTAAAACTATATACCTCATCAAACCCCTTTCTTTTATCCCACTTACCTTTATTTACAGAAACCATTTTTCCACTTTTACAGGTAATACCACCATTTGAAAGGAAATAGGGGGGGTCGGTGATTATACAATCTACAGAGTCACTTTCTAATGTTGGTAAAAGTTCAAAACAATCTTGATTATAAAGTTTTATTCCATCCATCAATTAAATTATTCAAATTTATGATATAAGTTTTCTAATTAAACTTTTCGAAAATACAAGAATTATAATTAAAAATCTGTTTTAACACTACTTAATACCTATGATTTAATTTAGTTATTCCTCCTAAGGGGGTGGGGGTATTTTAATGTAATCCGAACCAAACTTTTTTCAGAAAACTCTATCTACTCCGTTTTCATATCGAACCTAATTTTTTACCCTATAGAAAAACCTATTTCCGTTTCTTTTTCAAATCCTTCAAAAATGGATATATCACCTTCTCTAACGATAATGATTTATATGAAAAGTTCTCCCAACCATCTTTCAAGTTAGGTTTGAAGAAATCCATTAACATCTCCATAGTTTGAAATTTCAATGTGTTATCCTTTCTATCAAAAACCTTAGTATCATAATACCAATTAAGAACCCTTTCTACTTTTTCAGTATTACCCAAATAGATGTTCTTTTGGAACTTAGTTAGGGTTCTCATTCTAACTGTACAATACCACACATACCTTCGTTTAAGTGGTTCTCCTTTGTATGTTTTTCTCTTATAGTGGTTTATCTTATCCTTTAGTGATTTAGATGATTCATCCTTCTTATATATTGATATAGTAGGTATGATTACTTTCTTCAGAAGTGATACATCATCAAACACTTCCTTTTCTTCTTTTTCTAACTCTTTAATGAGTTTCTCTCTCCGTTGGTATTCATCATATACCTTCTGATTCTTCTTTAGATAGTTGAGGTGGGTTTTCCTTCTCTTATTCAGAGTTCTTAACTCATAGAGTTTCTTTTTATCATCCTCAGTAATGGATTCAATATTCTCAATCCATTCAATTTGGAATTCATAATCATCAAATTTTTTCATCTAAATAACATTTACACCCTACAAATATAGTCATTCAAATTTAGTGGTAGAGTGTAACTGTATATTGTATATGTTGATTTAAGGGGGAAACATCCCATTTAACAACACTAAGTATCAATCGATGAGGTATATGGGTTAAACCTCAACAATTAACCCACTAAAAAAGATAAAATGATTAAAAATGAAAAAGAACTAAATCACACCCTACAAAAAATACCATAATCATTTAGTGGTAGAGTGTGTTAGTATATTAGTAAGGTAATGAGGTTAAGGGTTCACCTCTTTAAGAAACCTAATTAAAAACAATAAAAATGAAAAGTAAAGTAAGTAAA
>Ga0181401_1001226_pt1 | contig 10286 bp, 10 predicted proteins | sample 24SPOviralmetaG_FD_130130 | JGI IMG/M metagenome (GOLD analysis project Ga0181401, IMG submission 130130) | Marine viral communities from the oligotrophic San Pedro Time Series (SPOT) site, San Pedro Channel, CA, USA - 24 SPOT_SRF_2011-07-20 | ecosystem: Environmental > Aquatic > Marine > Strait...
AGGTCGTTAGTAGCAAGTTCGTCTAGCATATCCTCCTCGTCATTACAAACGGTATCACACCCATACCCTCCGCAATTACAAGGAGTCCTACGACTAACTGGTTCAATACCCCTTTCACAGCATAAGTTAAGATAACATATATAACAGAATTTAACCTCTGTATTATCACTTTTTACAAGCGTGTATGTATCTACCTTTTTAAGGTAAGTATCACACATATAGCATTTGTTTTTGAGGATAGTAATAGTTTTGTTAATATCAGACATTATTTATGAGTTAATGTGTAATTTAAGGGTGAATTTTTAAAATCAATTTTTTTTTTTTCATTCAACGAAGAACGAAATTACTATAACCATATATTCTGATATATGACTTTATAGCATACATAGATAGAGTAGAATGAGGTGTTGTTCTTTGATTCAACACACTCACCGTCTTCATACTTATCAAAGTGTAGTTTGCTAGTAGGGTAGATAAAGAATATATCCTTACCTTCAAATATCTCCTTAAAGTATTTACTGAATAGGTTAGTGCTATTCATAATCAGTATAAAGGGTTTATCTAGTTCTACCAGTCTTTGTAGTATCTGTTTCTTTATATCTGTGCTGAATGGAGGATTGGTAATAATCATATCACCGTGATTCTCCTTTAAGCAGTCAATATTAGTCTCACCTACTACCTCTAACCCTAACCCCCTTAGAGTATCTCGTGATTGTGTATTGCTATTCAGCATACACGCTTCCCATATAACTTTATCCTTTGGTATAAAGTCTATGATTTGCTCCCACGATTTAGGTCGTGTATAGTAGTCGTCGTGTATATCAAGTTTCGGACAGTCTTTGAAGTTCATTTTATATATTTTTAGTTGATAAAAAGACGAAATTTGATTTTCAATTTTTTTTTTTCAATTTTTTTTTTGATATAAATATATAAGCGAATATATAAACATACAAAATGTAATAAATTAATTAAGTAGTGATGTCGGCACTTTCATACTCTCTCCTCCCTTTAAATCAGCGACTTGCCTTAATAACCATCGGTAGTCAGTTTTTTCGTATAACCATTGAAGTCCTTCTAGTAAATATATTCTTTTTTCATAGAAGTCTTTCATTGCTTGACTGTATTTAAGCAATGCTCCTTCTCCTTTGTCTAAGCAATCTACTTCATTATCGTCGGTTCTTGTTTCTACTACAACATTTGCGTTGTCTTCTATATCTTGTCTTATTTCTTCTAATTCTTCACCATAACATTCATTACAATCATTATGGTATTTAGTTGCTCTTTCAGGTTCCAACTTCAATAAAGCATAATAGAATAATGCTTCACAAGTATATCTTTTTATACACTTCTCATTACCTTCTCGTAATCTTATTTGTTTTTTACCTAATGTAAGAATTTTAACAAATTCTTCCATTTCTTTCTCAGTAATAGTTCCTTCGTCTTTCTTTTTTTTTAAAGGTTGAATTTTCACATCACATAACTCTAATACTTTATTAGCGTTAGAGTAATTTTTTTTGCTTTCACCTATGAAATAAATGTGTTCTTCAAATGCTTCATTGATAGTTCCCATAAGAAAATTGGATAGTGTAGAAAATTGTTCAACGTTTTCACAAGGGGTATTGACTGGAAATGACATATTATTTTTTGTTTTTTTAGTTGAAATTAGCACGAAATTTAAAAATCAATTTTTTTTTTTTTCAAATTTTATTCAGGTAAATCTACTTCCTCTGGTAGTGCGTCATTCATAGACATTAGTTCATTTAGTTCTATTTCATACTTAGTTTCTAATCTACAAATTTTATCTTTAATTTTGTGTAGTAATACCTCAGTATAATCTCTGTAATGTGAAAAATCAGGTATATCCTCTCCTGTTGCTAATATATGTGATAATGCTACTTCTAACATATTTAAGTCAAAAATGGATAGAGTCCAACGAGTCTTTACTTCGTGAGCGTTAAAAAGTTCCATAGTTTAATATAAAAGAATATAAGAATAATTTTAAATCACTTTAACGAGTGATTGACTATCAAATTGACTATTGTATCTAATAAAAGTCTGTTGTAATAATGGATTAGCATCAACAGCACCATTTCTATTAGCAGATAATTTAGCATTACCAGTATTGACTCCACTTCTAAGAGTAAGATTGTAGTCTTGATTCACAAAATTCTGAGTCATTCCAATACCATAAGAGAAATCCGCACCAATACCTACGCAATCAACCTTAGTATTATCTACTAATCCTGCGTCTGCTCCTAATGCTCCGTCTTGTATATCCTCAGATAAAGCACTATTAGTGGTTTTTAAAGAAGCACTACTGTGGTATGGTGAAGAACCGTCTAATAACGCTCTCTCAAACTGCTTACGAGTTTCTGAGTCTCCCATAGCAAGTGCTGGAAACTGTAATAACTTTTCAGAATGCTCCCCTCCTCCTTGTTCGGTAGCAGATTCAAAATTAGGTTTGTTAAGTGTCTCGTAATTGTGTGGAAATCTGAGACCGTTTCTTGCCTGTTGATTAGACTTTTCTCCTACAACTCTGCGGAAGTTATTTTGATTCTTAGCAAATGAATTAGACTGGTCTGAATCCATAAACACATTCACCATAGATTTAACTGACTGTAATTGTGGAGTGTAAGCATTAGCATTAACACTAGAATGAATATCGTTAATAAGATTTAATCTACTATCAAGATTCATACTTGGTGGTATCTGTGCTAAGTCCTGTTCGTCAGGCACTACATATCTACCCTCTAATCTAATGTTCTTTAACACATAAGATAAAGCAGACTGGTCGTTAGGTCCTACAAAAGAACCCTTAGTTCTATTATATTTGTTATTGAATACAGCATTATCATTAGCAAGGTGAATAGTTAAAAGTAATCCACCTAAGTAATCGTCGTCTAAAAATAAGTCCTGTCCTCCTAATAAATCCACGGCAATTGGAATAGAAAAAAACTGACCTATCATACGGTCGTTAGCACTTGATAAAGACACCGCTTCATTTGCTCCTGCTAAGGAAGCAGAAAGTAAGCGTCGGTTAGAATTAGTAGCGTGAGTTCCACAAGCAAGAGCATTGGTGATTGGAGAGCGTAAGTAGTCGTCTCCGTTGTTGTTGTAGCATTCGGTTATTCCTGAATACTGTCCGTAGTTATTCACAGAAGTTAATTCAATAAGAGACTTCTTAGACTGAACCACCACCTTATCAATTACATTCTTAATACCTCCCCAATTAGGAAGGTTAAGTGCGGTCTGAGGAATCATATTAGCATCTACATTTTCAATTGTTCCTTTTACAGAATTTGCTGCGTATCTTCCGTTAGAATATTCAGCACTATTATTCCGTGCTACTAAAACAGTTGCGTCTGCCTTCTTAATTAATACTTGTCCTACAAGTCTTAAAGAACTCATTTCTAACATAGTAGGTTGAGGAGGAATACTAAATTTAATAGTTGGAAATCCTTGTTTGTGTGAAAATCCACCTTGAATAGTCATAGAAGTATTACTACCACTTAATACAACTGGATTATCATTTAAAGGAGCAAGAGTAAATGGTTTCTTAATAACAGGCATATTTGATTGTATATATTGTTATAAGATTTTTTTTTTAATAGTTTTATTGATTGCCTGTAATTGTAAAGTTAATTATAGTTTTAGTTAATTGTTCTGCTGGTTTATCATTTTCCATATCTCTGATTTCAACATCAAAATTATTAGTAGTCATTGTTTGATTGGATAACCTATTAACCACTCCTAAACTTGGAACATAAGAACCCATAATAGTTCCATTATGTCCCATTGCTACATCCGCACCACTAAAAGGAGAAGGCACATTAGCAAGTATTGGTTTCCTATATCCTGATTTACTCTTATCGTCAGTATTCTTATACGCCTTTATAGGAAGGTTGTTAAGAACTATACTATATTTATCTTGTCTGTATTGTCCTATAACACTCCTATTATCATACCAAAAATCATTATCGTCCATATCCATATTGTAGTAAATACCCTTATTCATATAATATTCAACAATTCCTAAATATGATAAATAAGAAGCACCCTTAGAAGTTAAAGTTAAAGGTAATGAAGTTGGTGTATATAAACTACCTAATTCAGGTGATAAAGTCATTGTGTAATCCAATAGAATAGAATCAATCCTAGCATTACTATCAGCACCAGTTCCATTAAATTCTGATTTTATTGCTGAATATTCAATATCAGCACCCTCACCATTTTCCGTAGCAGCAATAATAGGAGTAAATGGAATAGTGCTTATTGCTTTTGCTAAATTAGGATTTCCAGTTTGGTAAGATGACATATATCCTGCTGAAACTAATCCCTTTACGAAATCAGGTTGAGTAGTTGGATTAGATGTATTAGTATCAAAAAAGACTTCTTTACTACCATCTGAATCCATCACATACGCTCTTAGATGACAAGTTCCCTTTGTTGAACCGTGAAAAGCGTGATGTTTATTACCTCTATCAAAATAAGTTTGAAATCCTATTTGTAATGCTTCCACATCTAAACCTACTAAACCACTAGCACGAGGATCAACCGTCTTAACAACTCTCATACCCTTAATAGGAAATTCTTGTGTTATAGCATCAAATGGAGCAATAGTTCCAAATTCCGCCATTACTACATTTATCATTCCTGCTTTTCCTGCTTTTTTTCCTACTCCTTCTCCTACATTAGCATTAGTTCCAGTAATTTCTAAACCAAAAACACATTTAGGATAAAAACCACTATTAACACTTGTTTGTGATTTAACTGTTTTCATATTATTTTTTTGTATTCTTTGTGCTACTGGATCACCTGTATCATCATCTGTTAATGATCCTGTATAAACATCTTCCACTCCATCATTAATACCAGCATAACCCTCTGAATAAAGACCTACAAAAACATTACCCACTTGCTCGGTTAATAATTGATTCATAGTTATATGAACTGTGTTTTGGTAATCAATCTCGTCCATATGTCCGTCATTAAGACTCCTAAATTCTCCATTTGAGTGTGTATAACTCTCGAAATTAGCATTACAATGTTTATATTTGTGTTTTAACAAAGCATAACTAGCATAACTTCCTTCCGCTGGTAATCCCTTCTGTTTATTAGCATTAGCATCACTACCAGCAAGGAAAGCACTACCAGTTGCTTCTGCTAAACACACACCACTATTTAATACACTAAAATCTTTTCGGTGTGTAGGGTGTATTTCTGCTACGGTATTTTTAGGACTCATACTAAAACCCATAACTAAATGACTGTCGTCAATATGAGGTTTTCTATTAACAAACATATAGTTTGCTAACATCAAACTTTTATTATCAGCAGTTCTTGTTGAATTTTGATTTTGGTCTTCTTCCGCTAATTCACTAACCATACATTTTCCAGTAGCAGTAAAAGCATCTGTTATTGCGTTTTGTAAATCTTTTAAATTATAAGTTCCTGCTGGAATAGTATAAGTAAAATCACCTACATTTGCTTCTAAACCATTTCTAATAAATTCACCACCTACCTTAGGAAGCATTACATTATAATATGGTAAAACAACTGGATTAACTTTTATTGTTTGTGCTTCTGTAAATCTAATTTTGTTATCTCTTTCAAACTGTCCCCAGTTAAGAGATACGGAAGCATCCTCAGGTATTATAATAGGTTCATTAAACCTTACATTAAAATTATGACCGTTTCCTACTGGTGAAATAAGATTAAAGTTCATTCTATACAAAGAGATAAGAAAATATTTTAAAAAATTTAAAAATCTGAGATTTTTTACCCACTTCGTTAGTATATTGAAGGAGCGTCATTCATTTTTAACATTGAACTATCAAAACCACCTGACGCTTCACGAGTTTCACCTGTTGATGCTGTTAGTTGTGGAGCAGCGGTAGGAGGAGCGTTTTCTTCGTGTTTATGTGCCTTAACTATACCGTGAATTAACATACCTAATCCTGCTAACTCACCTAAAACTGGAACAGCATCCGCAATACCCTCCATTGTAATATCACCTACGGCACTTGCTGCTTTACTAGCAGCATTTTTTACTACATTCCCAGCAGTATCTGCTAAATCACTTGCCTTAGAAGCAAATGAAGCAGTATCGTCAGAGGCAGTTCCTAAATTGCCTTTAAATGCCTTAGCACCTTCTTCTAACTCCTCAGGAGTGCTTCCCCCAATAGGAGTTCCTTTTGCTGGTTCTATTTCTGAAAAATCAGTTTTAGAACCACCTGATGTATCTAGTTGTTTCAAAGGGGCATCTCCTACTTTTCCAGTAGCAGAGTCGGTCTCAAAGGGGTTTTCTTCACCCATTCCGCCTCCTCCACCTGAACCTTTAACAGCACCAGCGTCATCTCCACTTAATTCTTCTTGGTCTGTTCTTCTAGCAGATACACCTGTTTTTCCACCACTTAACTCCTTATAACTTTCTTCTATTTTCCCAGTAGAAAGTAATTCTTTTTGTTCAGGACTTGTATCTTGGACTACTTCTTTTGGTGCTTCTCTTTCACCCTGAGATTCTTCTTTTAAAGAAGATTCGTCTTCTATTTTATCTTCTTGTGGTTTATTATTTTGCTGTGGTTTATTATTTTGCTGACCTTGTTTTTGCTGTCTTGCTTTTAACATTCTTTTACCTAAATTCTTTACAGTATGAATCCCAGCACTAGCACCAGTAATCATACCACCAGTTTTTTCCATATAAGCATAATGTTCTGCTACTTTATCAGGAGCATTCGGTATAAGAGTTCTACCCATTTGTCCTAAATTACCCATTGCCCTATTGTAAGAGTCTTGTTGGTCAGATAAACCTTGTCTAAACTGGTTAATTCTACTTTGAAAATCCATTTTGTATATCATTATTAGATATTTTAATTTTCTTGTTTTTCTATAACATTATTTTCTATCATTGGTTGTTCTTCTTTATTCTTCTCACCACTCCAAGGACTAGACCACCCTTCTTCTTTGCTCCATATAAGGTCTTCGTGATTACGCCTTGCTTCTAAATGTTCTACGGAACAATACAAAAAATCGTATTCTTGTTGTCTGCTTCTTCTAAATATTTCCATAAATTCTTTATCACCATTACCAAAGAAGGATAATGATTCTGCTATTTTTTTCATTTCTGCCTCAGGAAAACTACCCATAAGATAATACGCCGTAGCGTTGTTTCTAAGAATTGTAGAAATGAATTTAAAATACTGTGTCGTAATACAGACTGATAATTTGCCTTCAACTTCTCCATTACCAATATGACGGAACTTGGAGGCAAGAGCAGAGATACTATCAACGCCACCTGACCTATTAAATTTGACATCACCTATAATATCGTCCAATAAAATTAACCACCTTCCTTTCCCTTCATCATTCTGAACCAAATTTATAATCTCATCTATTAGTTGTTCTGAATATTCAGTAAAAACAAAATCAAATTCGTCTATCATATATTTATTTACAGCATCATTGTGTGCCGTAGAACTAATAAGAATTCGTGTTTCAAAATCGTCTTTAAAAAATCGTTCTGATAAATAGAGATTGTTAATAAGCAATGATTTACCTGCTTTAACTCTACCTATGACTAAATGTAAATGAACTGGTGAAGATAAAGGATATTTTGGTTCTCCTTGATTCAATTTACTATCATCTATTTTTATAGGGTAAATCTTTAAATCACGATTAGGGTCTTCTCTCTCGGAGTTCTTTTTTTTTTTATCTTTTTTTTTTATGCTCGTCTTCTGCCTTTAAATCTTTACCAACTGCTTCACTACCATACTTATACATAGACATTTTATTATTCTACTATTAATGATAAGTTAGATTTTTTATTTGCTTTTTTATTAGGTGTAAGTCTATTGGCGTGTTCTTCCAAATAAGCATACAACTTTTCAGGATTTTTTGCCATATCATTAGATACTCCTCCCATTATGGTTTCAAATTCCTTTAAATCATCCATTGACTTTATCTTATCAACTGTGTCTAATTTAATCTTATTAAACTTATTTAAGGATTTTTCACCTCTTTCCTTTCTAATAGCAAATGATAGTTTCTCTTCTGAATCCGCAATCTTTTCTTTTTTTTCTTTCCTTTCTTTCTTATTTTTATTGGTGTTCTCTTCAACTACTTTTTTATCCATTTCCATCAGTGCCTTTTTTTTGTTTTCAATTACTTTTTTCTCTTTCCGTTTTTCCGCCATTCTTTCTCTGCCTTTTTTTAGACCCTCTAATTGTCTCTCACTGAGTTGTTTTTTTGCCTTAGGTGCTTTTGGTGTAGTTTCCGCAACAGATTCCTTAATAAACATTTCTTCGGACATTTTATTATATACTTAATATACTTTTTTTTTTGCTCTTTTACTAACTAAATCTTTGCTTGTTATCTCACCTGCTCCTTGTCCTCTGCTTTTAGGAGCAGTTTGTTCCCCACTCATTTTAGTTGGTTTGCTGGAAGGAGCAGTTTTTACTGCTGCTATTTTTTTACTAACTGGTTTAGTTGATTCCTTTTGAACCACTTTTTTTGCCTTAGGAACTGTTTGTTCTTTTTCTGCTTTTGGTGCTTTTACTACTTTAACTGCTTTTACTGCTTTTGGTTTAGCACTTGCGGATTTAGCACCTGTGGAGTTTTCTACTTTTTCTTTTTTTGGTTTGGTTGGTTTAGCACTTGTGGTGTTTTTTATAAAAGAATGTGCTACTCTCTTACCCCTTTTCTTAGCACCTGCGGAGGTTGGAGCAAGTTGCTGTGGAGCAATAGCAGTAGTAGAAGCAGTCCCAAAATTAGCAGGTCTTACTTGATTTCCGTCTCCTTGTGTAGAAGGATTGGTAGCAGACCTACTAACGCCTCTTCTGCCTTGCTGTTCTAATGCTATATTACCACTAACTGGATTAGCACCTATGGTAGGTGGTGGAGCAGAACGAGTCCCAAATTCATCAGGGTTTATATTTAAATTTGCTGGATTAAATCTTCCGTATCTAGACATTTTAATATATAATAACTATATTTTTTTTATTTTGTAAATATATAAACAAAAAATGGTTCAGCGTAAAGGTAATCCTGATTACGAACCAGTCCAAGTGATGAGCAAAGACGGAGTCAAATCCACTGTCTATAAACGGAAAGGAGACCCTAAACCTAAAACTAAGAATGTCGGAACTCCTGAAAAAAGGCGTGGTGGTTTTAAGAAACCAAAAGGAAGCAACGGTAATGTTGGTATGTTAGACTCAAAACCAAGTAATGCTTCAAGTATGGCAAAACCACTTGGAAATATTAATGTAGTTAGATCACAGTCTAATGCTATCCAAAATTTAGATAATATGAATAGGTTAAGTGGAAGAAGTAGAGAAGCATTACAAGGTCAAAAAGTTTCTAAGAAAGCAAATGCTGAAATTAAGAATAGGTCAAGACCAAATCCTTCCAGTGGAGGCGGAGATGGCAGAACATAATATATATTAATATAAAAGGTGGAATGAGGGGGGGTTTAAAGGGTGGTTTAAGCATTTTATTCTCCAAGTTTTGAAAAAAAAAAATTCACTCAAAAAAAAAAAACCCCCCCTTATTCCACCCCTTATTCCACCACTCCTTTAATTCTCTTCTGTTTTTGCTATTAAAATTACTTTTCATCCCTATTCGTAGGTGAATTCGCTTAAACCCCCTCCATAAAAAAAGTTTCTTATGGTGAGTTTCTGTTTTTTGCGTTTTTCCCTTTGTTAGGAGTGAATCAATTAATTATTCTCTTAATGCTGTTGTTCGTCTTGCTGTTGTTATACCCAAAGAAGCATTTCTTTGTTGTGTTCTTAAACTTTGTCTCAGTTCTGCTTCTGTCATTCTTCTTCCTGCCATTGTTGCTGTTCTTGGAGTAAATGCTTGAACCCCCCCTCCAATTATTGGAAGATTATATGCCTGTCCTCGTTGTATTATTCCTGTTCCTCTTCCTCTTCCAATGCGTGTTGGAGTAGATCCACCCAAAGGATTTTTAGGAGCATTTTTTGAAGTAGCAAAATCAACACCTCTAATATCAATATCATCAACACTTGCTGATATTGGTGTATTTTCAGCATAAGTCATAGGATTTGAAAGCATTGTTGCTGGTAAATTGTATCCACCACTAGTCATTAAATTTGCTTTCGGAGCACCTCCTTGTGCTGGATAATTAGTCGCTAATGTTTTATATGAAGTATTTCTTTGAGTATGAATCCAATATGTTGGAGTGCTACCTACATAAAATTTATTTACAGAAGCAAATGATGCTATACCACCATTATCTACTCCATTAGGAAAACTACCACTTCCTCTATACC
>Ga0181401_1001228_pt1 | contig 10281 bp, 7 predicted proteins | sample 24SPOviralmetaG_FD_130130 | JGI IMG/M metagenome (GOLD analysis project Ga0181401, IMG submission 130130) | Marine viral communities from the oligotrophic San Pedro Time Series (SPOT) site, San Pedro Channel, CA, USA - 24 SPOT_SRF_2011-07-20 | ecosystem: Environmental > Aquatic > Marine > Strait...
ACTTGTAGACGCTGATAAGGATGGACTTCCTGTTTCAGTAACTATGGGTGGTGCTGCAGGTACTGGTACTATTCAATTAACTATGATGTACGTTATAGATTAATTAATAAAATTTTAGGGGGTGGAAGCGAGAGTGGAAACCCCCTAAAGTGCATGAAAAAGATACAAGATTTAAAACCTGTAATACATTTTAAAAAAGATAATTATGTATACAGATATGTGTTAGTAGATAGGTTTAAACATGATACTAAATATCATTATGGCTTTGACACTAAAGAAGAGAGAACAGAACAAGAAATTTTTGCTTTAGAAAAAGATAGACATATAAGGCGAAAATATATTATAAGGAAGTAGTATGGCATCAGTAGTAGATATTTGTAATGGAGCATTAAATCAATTAGGTGCTACAACTATACTTTCACTTACAGAAGATTCAAAAAATGCTAGACTTTGTAACTCAAGATATACTCAAGTAAGAGATGGTGTATTTAGATCACATCCTTGGAACTGCTTACAAAAAAGAGTTGAACTAGCAGCAGATACTACAGCTCCTGCATGGGGTTTTAAAGTTTCTTTTACACTACCATCAGATTGTTTAAGACTACTAAGAATTTTAGATTATGAATCTAATTACAAAGTAGAAGGTAGAAAAATTTTAAGTAATACATCTAGCATGAAAATATTATACATTGCTAGAGTTACTGATCCCAATGAGTATGATGAGTTGTTAAGAGAAACTTTATCTGCATCACTTGGTGCTGATATTGCTTTTGCAGTTACTTCTAATAATCAAACATCTCAAAATATGTATCAACTATTTCAAGAAAAATTAAGAGATGCTAGATTTGTAGATTCAACTGAAGGTCAAAATATAGATCAAGATTTAGGAATGACAGACGCAATAGACGCAGGTAGTTTTATTAACTCAAGGTACTAATAAATGGCTAGAGTTGCAGCTCAATTAACAAACTTTACAGGTGGTGAGTTATCTCCAAGACTAGATGGTAGAAATGATTTAGCAAAATATTCTTCTGGTTGCTCAACCTTAGAAAATTTAGTTGTATATCCACATGGTAGTGCAGCTCGTAGACCAGGTACAAATTTTGTCGCTGAAGTAAAAGATAGCACAAAAAAAACAAGATTAATTCCTTTTGAATTTTCTACAACACAAACTTATATGCTAGAGTTTGGCGATCAGTATATAAGATTTTATAAAGACAATGGTCAAATATTATCTGGTGGTTCAGCTTATGAAATATCTACACCATACTTAGAAGCAGAATTATTTGATTTAAAATTTGCACAATCTGCAGATGTTATGTACATTTGTCATCCTAATCATGAAGCAGAAAAATTATCTAGAACTGGTCATACATCATGGTCGCTTACTGAGATTAGTTTTACTAAAGGACCATTTTTAGATCCTAATATTACATCAACAACTTTAACACCATCTTCCGCTTCAAAAGGATCAAGAACTATTACAGCATCTTCAGCTACAGGGATAAATGGTGGGTCTGGATTTTTAGCATCAGATGTTGGTAGACAAATACATTTTAATAGTGGTTATGGAGTTATTACAGCAAGAGCAAGTTCAACATCTATAACTGTAAATGTAACTACAGCTTTTACAAATGCTAACGCAATTACTAATTGGTATCTTGGTGCATTTTCAGATACAACAGGTCATCCTTCTTGTGTAACTTTTTTCGAACAAAGATTAGTATTTGCTGCAACATTAGATAATCCACAAACAGTTTATTTTTCAAAGTCTGGTGATTATGAAAATATGGATGCAAATCTTGGTGGATCAGTTTCAGATGATGATGCAATTATTTACACAATCGCTTCTAACCAAGTAAATGCAATTAGATTTATGACAGCAACAAGAACTTTAATTATTGGTACAGCAGGTGGTGAATTTGCAGTAAGTGGAGGTGGTGAAGATAATGCTATTACTCCAACTAACATACTAATTAAAAAACAATCTAACCATGGTGCTGCTAACGTAGATGCTATTGCTGTAGGTAATGCTACACTTTTTTTACAAAGAGCTAGAAGAAAGATTAGAGAACTAGCTTACAACTTTGATGTAGATGGTTATGTAGCTCCAGATATGACAATCCTTGCTGAACACATTACTAAAGGTGGTTTAACTCAAGTTGCATATCAACAAGAACCTAATCAAATTATTTACGCTACCAGAGAAGATGGAGAGTTAGTGGGATTAACTTACCAAAGAGAGCAACAAGTAACTGCTTGGCATAGACATATATTTGGTGGAAAATTTGGCATAGCAACATTAACAGTTTCTGATTATGCAAACATTGCAAATGGAACTAAATTAACTTTAACAAAATCAGATGGCACAACTGTAGACTTTACTTCTACAACAGGAACTGCAGGAACTAATCAATTTAAAACTGAAACCAATAATAATACTACAGCAACTAATTTAAAAACTGCAATCAATGCTCACGCTGATTTTACCGCAACAGTATCTACTTCAGTAGTAACTATTACAGAAACAGCACCACAAGCAACAGGATTTTTAACAATAAAAAGTTTTGACAAAACAAGATTAACTGCAACAAGCGAAGGCAAATCAATCGCAGAAAGTGTATCTGTTATTCCTACAGATGATAAAGAATATCAAACATGGGTAATTGTTAAAAGAACAGTTAATGGTACAACAAAAAGATATGTTGAATATTTAAACGAACTTGATTTTGATGAAACAGATAATACATCATTTAATTTTTTAGATAGTGCGTTAAGTTATAGTGGTGCAGCTGCAACAACTATTTCTGGATTATCACACCTTGAAGGACAAGTTGTTTCAATATTAGCAGATGGTGCAACGCACCCAAATAAAACTGTAAGCTCTGGTGCGATAACTTTAGATCGTTCAGCAAAAAATGTTAAAATAGGTTTAGCTTTTACATCTTTATTGCAAACTATGAGAATAGACGCTGGATCACAAGATGGTACATCACAAGGTAAAACTAAAAGAATATATGATATTACAGTAAGAATGTTTGAAACAATAGGAATAGAAGTTGGACCAAATCTAAATGACATGGAAAGAATACCATTTAGATCTTCTGCTGATTTAATGGATGAAGGTATACCACCATTTACAGGAGATAAAGAAGTAGAATTTAGAGGAAACTACGAGACAGATGGTTTTATTTATGTTAGACAAACTCAACCTTTACCTTTTACAATTTTATCGCTATACCCAAGGTTAGTAACAAATGATGGATAATATACTACATATAGTGCCTTATACTGCACAGCATGGACAATTTATTTTATCTCAACAAATGAACCATAAAGTATTAGAAGCAGACAGACATTACATTAATGTTGATGGAGATGCTAAAAACTTAGAACAAGATCATTTAGCATTTACTGGTATTGTTAATGACCAAGCTATCTTTGCTGCAGGAATGAAAATGATTTGGGGTCAAGTTGCTGAAGGTTGGGTGATTGCAACAAGTGAAATGTGGAAACATCCACTAGGTGTTGCTAAAGCAATTAAAAAAGATTTTGCTAGAGTTGCAAAAGAAAATAATATTACTAGAGTACAAACTTCAATCAGAGCAGATTTTAAAGAAGGTTTAAGATTTGCAGAGTGGCTAGGTTTAGAAGAAGAAGGTTTAATGAAAAAATTTGGATTTGATGGTTCAGACCAATATATGTATGCGAGGATATTTTAATGAGTTTTGTATTTGATGTAGCAGCAGGTAGACAAGCTAATGCACTAGGTAAATATAATCAAAGTGTTCAAGATAGAAATGCTCTTGTAAAAGAACAAGAAGCTGAAGCAATCGAAAAACAAAAAGAATTTGATATTGCTAAATTTGATCAACAATTTACACAACTTCAAGGTCAAACAAAAACTGCTGTATTAAAGTCTGGTGCAGAACTTTCTGGTTCTGGTCTAAGGGTTTTAAGATATAATGCTGAACAAGCAGAAATACAAAAAAGTGTTATAGATTATAATTCTCAAGTTGCAGAATCACAAAAAATGGAAGAAGCAAACTTTGCAAGAATACAAGGAGTAATTGCTAGGAGAGAAGGAAAAATTGCTCAACTTGGATATTATGCAAAAGCTGGAGAAAGTTTATTAAGAATGAGTGGTATTGGTGCTAAATAATGAGAAATTATAAATCAGAATATAAAAATTACCACTCTAAACCAAAGCAAAAAAAAATAGAGCTGGTAGAAATACTGCAAGAAGAATTATGAAAAAAAAACTTGGTAATAGTATATTGGGTAAAGACATAGATCATAGAGATAGAAACCCTAGAAACAATAGCAGAAGTAATTTAAGAGTAAGATCTAAATCTTTTAACAGATCAAGGAACAAATAATGCCAAAGATACCTACATTTACATCAGAAGCTAGACCAACAGCACAAGCTGCTAGTGTTGTTTCTAATATAAAAGTAAATGTAAATCAAAGTGTAGGAGCAGCATTAGCTCCATTAGGAAAAGCTGCTGAAGATTATTATATTAAACAAAGAGACAATAATGAAAAGTTAAAAGCAAAACAAAAATTTTATGAAATGAAAGCTGAGTCTGACAAGATTCAAAAAAGTCAAGAAAACAACCCAGATGATTTAAGTGCAGTAAATACTTATAATCAAGAATTTGGTCAATATAGAAAACAACAATTATCACAAATAGAAAATAAAAGAGTAAGAAAAAAATTAGAATTATTATTAGATTCTGATCAAGCTGAAAATGTTTATAAAATAAAATCTGCTTCATTTAAAGCATCAGAAGATCAAAATCTTTCTATGTATAATACAGAACAAAATACATTAGCTGCTGAATATTCTTTAACAAATGATGTTAAGTTAAAAAATTTAGCAAAACAAAAAAGAATAGAATCTGCTAAAGAATTTGAAAATATGAATCTTATGGGTAAACCATGGTTAGATAAAGAAATACAAACTATTAATACAGATAGTGCAATATTTGATGCAGACGTTGCTATTGCAAATGGCAATTATAATAAAGCAAAAGAAATATTACTTACAGCAAAAAATGTAGACGCTGAAGAAATGCAAAAAAGAATTATAACAATAGAGAAACAAAAAGAAGAATATGATGCTACAAGTTTTGGTGTTCAACAAATATTAGATAAAAAAAATCCTTTAATTGGTGGAGCAATAAAAGGTACTACAGATCAAAAAATATTAAATGCAACAGACACTTTTTTATTTAATAAAGCTGCACAAGCACAATTAAAAGACCCCAATTGGAGTGAAGAAAAAACATTTGCTCTTGTTGATGATGTATTTGCTGAAGTAGGATTAGTATCACCAAGATACCAAGAAACAATGGAAGCTGGATTTACTGCTGGATCAGCTACAACTTTTGATTCACCTGCTGATGTTCCAGAAGTATTAATTCAAGCAGTTAAAGCAGCAGAAGCAGCAGACCAATTAGGAAGATTAAATGTTTATACAACAGATGAACAAGAAACATTTTTTCAAAATATAATTGTTTCAAAACAAATTCTTGGATTAAATGATTATGATGCAATTAAAAATGCAAAAAATTTTCAAATGAATTATGATAAAGCTCTTTTTACTGGAGCATCACAAGCAAGAAAGAGAACTATTACATTAATAGAAGGGGATAGTGATTTTAAAAAAACTAAAGCAACAAATATTGGAGAAGTTAAAATGTATGCTAATAAACTTTTTAATATGTATGTTGCAAGTAATATAGATCCAATAATAGCAAAAAAAAGAGTTATATCAGACTTAAATAAAAATTTAGAAGTAATAGATGGTTATGCTTACATGAAAAGAAATATAGATTCTTTTAAATCTATTGGTGGATTAGATCAAGTTAAACCAATGAAAGAATATATTATTAAAAATCAAATGACAGATGAAGATCCAGATGAATTTTATTTAAGATATATTGGTGGTGGTGCGTTTGATATAAGATCAAGATTAGATGAATCTACAGTTTATGATAAGGATAATAATCCTATGATTTATTATGCAAAAGATTTGATTGCATTTAAAGATGAAAGACAAACAAAAGTAAGAAAAGAAAAAAAAGAAAGAGTGCAAAAACTCTTAGATATAAAACAAGAAAATAAAAAAGAAAATGCCGTAGATTCAGATTTACTTGATATAGAAGGATCTTAATATGGCGGAAGGTACAAATTTAGATTTAATACTAAGTACCGATTATCTTAGTATTGATGATGAAAAAATATTACAAGAAGAAAACGAAGCCAATAAAATTACATTAGGTGAAGGTATTAGTCTTGCTATACAACAAGAACAAATACTACCTTCATTACTTAAATCATATTCAAGACCAGAGTTAGAACCTAATTATGATTTTAGATTAGATGATGAAACTTTTGATGAATTAAGCAAAGATATTGATCCTCAATATTGGGAAGAATTTTCTAACGCCACTTCACTAGGTCAAGCATATCAAATTAAACAAAGAATATTAGATTCACAAGAAGCAAACAAAAAATTAGCCACATTAGGATTTACAGGTACAGCATTAAGATTAGGAGCTGCAATACTAGATCCTACAGCATTAGTTGCAGACGCAGTAACCTTTGGTTTTGCTAGACCTTATATATATGCAAAAAAAGCAGCAAGATTTTCTAAATATTTTCGTTCTTGTTTAGTAGGTGCTGGTCAAGCATCTTTAATTACAGCACCTGTTATATTAAATGACCCAACAAGAGACATAGAAGAAATAGGCTATGCTGCAATTATGGGTGGTGCAATTACATCTGGTTTGACTAGATTTATGGGACCAAAAAATTCATACATAAATGATTTTGATTCTAAATCTAAAGAGTTAGGAAAATCTATAGAAAAAACTAATCTTAAAAATGATGGATATAAATTAACAGATAAAGGTAATGAGTATTTTGGTCCAGATAAACCTGTAACTCCATCAATATATGTGGATGAAGTAGATGAATTATTACCAACACAAGGAAGTATTAAACCTACAAAGTCAAATAAATATTCACCAGAAGAAAAAAAAATAGTTACAAGTCTTAAAAATGATGTTGGTGAAATTGATTTACCTATTCCAAAAAAATTTGTTGCTGGAGATTCAATAGAATTTTTTGATGATGCTGGAAGAAAGGTAAAAAGAAAAGTTGTAAGTGTTAGTGGTTCTGGAAGATCAGTAAAAGTAAAAATAAATAATAAAGAAAAAATTATTTCTTTAGATGAAAGAAGTAGTGATTTTATTAATTTTAAAAATCCAGGATATGTATTTAGAGCAGCAGGAACTAACTTTCAAAGAAAAAGTATATCAGAATTAAAAAAACAAGAACTAGAAGAGTTAAGAATAAATTTACAAGGTTTAAAAAAAAAATTTGAAACTGAACAAGCAACAAGTCAAGCAGCATATAAAGATATTGGTAAGGATTTAAAAGCAGTTGAATATTCTTTAAATGTTTTACCTGAACAACAAGTAGATGATGTAGTTGTTAATTTTTTTGATAGACTAGATATAACACCTAATGTTCGTTTTGCTAAAGCTAGAGGAGACAAATCATCTGTAATGAGAAGATCAGAATCTCCTTTTATGAGATCAATGTCTGAAAAATTTGCAGAAGAAGCTGTAGGTAATGTTGATTCATCAAGATCAATTATAACTGCAGATATTGTTAAACATAATTATTCTTTAACTACAGAAACTTTATTTTATAAAAACTATGAACCTGCTTTTAATAAATTTATGAAAGAAGTTAAAGGTAAAAGATTTGTAAACAAGTATGTTATTAATGATCGTTTAGAGTTTTCTAATTTAGTTTCTCGAGGAGTAAGAGGAGAAATTATTGATGTACCTGGTGTTGCTGAAGCTGTTTTAGCTACAAGAAAAGTATTAAAAAAAATATTAGATGATTTAAAAAAAGAAGGCGTAGAAGGTGCGGCAGAAGTTTTAGATAATCCAAATTACTTTCCTAGAAGATGGTCTGTTGGTAAAATGCAAGAAATGCAAGAAAAAATACCATTCAATAAATTAATTAATTTTTTAAAAAATTCTTTAGTTAGAGGTTCACAAGATTTATCTGATGTAGATGGTTTAAGAATAGCAAAACATATTTATAAAGTTGTTAATACCAATAAGTTTGGTGATGGTTTTTCTATTGATAGACTTTTATATACAACTGATGAAAATGAATTAAGAGCTTTAATTAAAGAATATGCTGCATTAGATGAAGATGAAATATCAGATTTAGTTCAAGCATTATTAAAACCAGGAAGAGGTAAAGTTACTGCTGTTCCTAGATTAAGAAGAAGAGCTTCATTTGATGAAAATTATGAAGAAACTATTGATGGATTTAAAATTAAATTTACAGATTTATTAGACAACAATACAGAAGGTTTAATGGGATCTTACATTGAACAAATGTCTGGTCAAATTGCTCTTGCAAAAATAGGAATAAAATCAAGACAAGATTACACAAAAATTTTAAAAAAAGTTAAAGAGAGTTATGAAATTCCAGAAATTGCAAAAAGTTATAAAAGTTTTAAAGGAAAATTAAGAAAAAAATTAGAGTTAGATAGTTTGGAAACAATTTATAAAAATATAGTAGGAATACCAACTGAAAAAGATATTCAAGGAGGTATTTCAACTGCTCTTAGAAATGTAAGAAAATATAATTATATAAATGTATTTAACCAAGTAGGTTTTTCTCAAATACCAGAAATGGGTAATGTTATTGCTGCTGGTGGAATAAGAGCAATGGTAAAATATATGCCAGAGTTTAGAAAAATTTTATCAAGAGCAAAAAATGGAAAATTAAATAATGAATTTCTTGATGAAATTGAAACATTAGTTAGTGGTACTGGATCAAACAGACTTATAGATAGCACAATAAATAGAACAGATGATTTTGCAGGTATTACAACTAATTTAGGAAAAGTAGAAAAAGTATTAGATATTGGTGCTAGAATTACTTCTGATGTTTCTTTTTTTCATGCGGTAGATACTATGTCAAGAAGATTAGCTGCAATTACTTCATTTGATAAACTTGCAATGTATGCAACTGGAAAATTAAAAGTAACTGATAAAGTTTTAAAAAGATATAGAAATATTGGGTTTAGCGATAGCGAGTTACAAGGTGTATTTCAAAATATAAAAAAAAATTCTTCTTTTATAGAGGGTGGTTTGACAGGTAGAAAAATTAGAAGATTAAATATAGATCAATGGGAAGATCAAGATTTAGCAAACAAAATGTCTTTATATATGAGCAGACATATAAGAAGAGTGGTTCAAGAAAATAATTATGGAGAAATGTTAGCAATAGGAACTGATAGCGGAATAGGAAAAAGTATGCTTCAATTTAGAAATTTTGTTATTACAGCTTATTCTAAACAATTATTGCATGGTATACACATGAAAGATCTTACTTTTTTTGTTAGTGTTGCAACATCTACATTTCTTGCTGGACTTGTTTATGTTGCACAAACTCACATACAAGCAATAGGTAAATCTCCAGAAGAAAAACAAGATTTTTTAGATAGCAGATTGTCGTTTGGATCAATAGGAAAAGCAGCATTTCAAAGATCAACTTATTCTACCATATTACCAACTATTATAGATACTTTTGCAGATCCTTTTGGAGCAGAACCTTTATTTAATTATAGATCATCTGGACTAGATATAAATTTAATTACAGGAAATCCTAGTTATCGTTTAGCTGAAAAAGGATGGGGTGCTATTTCAGATGTTCTTACATCAGCAGTAGATGATGAGTTTGATTTTAGTAAACAATCACTTTATAAATTAAAAGCTATCGGACCTTATCAAAATATGTTAGGTTTCACTAACATTTTACAGTATTTAATTGATGACTCTGATTTACCAGATAAACCTAAATAATATAGACAAAGGATAAATAATTTAATATAGAGAATTAACATGACAGTATCTTCAACTACAGTAAAAAATTCCTACTCTGGTAATGGGAGTACAACCCAATTTGCATATGGGTATAAAATATTTGCAGACTCAGACTTAATCGTAATTATTAGATCAGCAGCAGGTACAGAAACTGTTAAGACTTTAAGCACACACTATAATGTTGCAGGTGCTGGTAATGCTAGTGGAGGTTCAATAACTTTTACAGATGGTAATACTCCAGCGTCTGGTGAAACAGTTGTAATAATTAGAGAAGTTCCGCAAACTCAAGCGATAGATTATATCGCTAATGATCCATTCCCTGCGGAATCTCATGAAGAGGGTTTGGATCGTGCAA
>Ga0181401_1001229_pt1 | contig 10276 bp, 10 predicted proteins | sample 24SPOviralmetaG_FD_130130 | JGI IMG/M metagenome (GOLD analysis project Ga0181401, IMG submission 130130) | Marine viral communities from the oligotrophic San Pedro Time Series (SPOT) site, San Pedro Channel, CA, USA - 24 SPOT_SRF_2011-07-20 | ecosystem: Environmental > Aquatic > Marine > Strait...
GAAGCAATTATAGAAAGTATTCAAGGGATTATATAATGGAAACAGTAGTATCATTATACACTATGATAGTATTCTTTGCGTTTATGGGCATATTAAACATCATATTAGCGAAGTCAATATGGGATAGTTTGTAAGTTTCAGCCCTGGTGGTGGAATAGGTAGACACAACAGACTTAAAATCTGTCGACTTCAAGTCGTGCCAGTTCGATTCTGGCTCAGGGCACCACTTTATAAATACTGTTACTATGTATTTGTGTGTATGCAACAAGATAACACTAAGTGATTATCGTAAAGATCCTCAACACTACAGTCACATAGTGGGTTCAAACTGTGGCAAGTGTTTGGAATGGTTAGCAGATAACAAGTATCCAGGCACAGACATACCCATAAGTCAAACAGAAGATGTAAACAACTGTGGATAACACTATACTGTATAGATTCATATTGGTATGATACGAGGTACAGTTGCACACTATTAAGGCAAACTCACCATTCAAAGGCATAAATACTGTAAACAACAGTTTTAATAAGGAGCACTCAGTTGTTAGACAGAATCAAACAGTGGTGGAAACAGATTACCATAGAGCAATATGAGCTCACAGTATGGTTTGAAGATAGTTGTACTACTAACACAGAAACCAAAGAAGAGACATATACTCGTAGCAAAAAGGTATTTCAATTGGAAAGCATATCAAAACACACCAACAATCACATCAAAGGTGTAGACATCAATGGTTGTGCTGTGGAAATCAAAACAGTTAAGCCGTTTGATTATCACATAGTGAAGATATACTAGCAGTTGCACACCATGAAACCACAGTATCACATAGTGTCAACACCAGCGACTGGAGAATTTGGTTGCGTTGCGCCGTATCGCTTCGCTCTAAACTGTCACTCCTCCCCCAAATCACATGGCTCACTACACTAAACAACACGGCAAAAGACACAAAGCCAACATCAATACACTGAGCAAAAGCCTTATATCTGAATTAAAAGCACACAGACATGTGTTTGCAGAACTGAATGGTGTTAAAAAGAACATATACAATGATGTAAATCAACTAATAAAGTTTATTAATGCAGACTTAATCAAAGAACTCAGCATGAATTCAAGAAGTAGACTGCAAGTTTGGGTAGTAGATGCACAGTCAGACAGTGATAAACGTGCATTTGAAAGCCATTGTATAATGTTTGTGAATGCCAGTAGCAGTGATATAAGTGTATTACGCAGTCAAAGTGGTTCAGAATTAGTCAGTGTGATAGAGCCTGGGCAACGATTCAGCATTAATCCTAACCACATACACCAAATAATAAACAATCACAGAGATAAACCTGTGTATTTGTTGGGAGTTGACAACGGTTGGGATATGAGTCAGTGGGCTAAAATGCTCAATTAATTATTTAAAACCTATTTGCATGTACCTGGTGTATGCAGGAGTAGTTAATTCTCCACACATTAATTGATTTTTCATTGGATATTTTAATATAAATTCATCTAAATTAGCACAAGTATTGATGTGTCCTTCGAATTCTTCTGAATTATTACTTTGAATTATTAATAATTGATCCTCGTCCACACTATTAAACCAATTATTATCCATGTGTTCACAACTGGTATTGATAATCCATTGAGGTTTTACAGTAATTAATTCACCTCCTGTTTCGAATTCACAGTTATTTAATGTTAAATTATTCACATCAGCAACTACGCCTTTGTATTTCCATTCATTTTGCACATGTTTTTGATTTAATTTTTCTGATTTAGCAATACTTTCAGCATCAATGTCCACACCATATGTTCTTCCTATGCTGGGAAACTTGTAAAACAGTGGTTCAATTAAACTGCCAATCCAACTTCCCAATATAATTATGGTATCTGGATTGGGTGCTGGCAAGTTTTCTACTCTCACTTTCCACAATTCATCTATTAACCAAGCCTTACTGGCTAACTGTCCTTTGCTGAATGCATGTGCAGGATATGTATTTCTATTTTGAACTATGTGTTCCCATTGACTAACAGGCATATTAAAACGTTGATTAACATAATGTGAAACTTCTTCCCATGTTTTTAAATTATGATTCATAATATTCCTTTAGCCAAGCATAGTCATTTATCTTTGTTAATGCTTCTACATCATTGACATGTTGTTTGGCATAGTCATTTCCTGCTTTGGCTCCCTGTACGGCTTGTTCAACAAAGTCGCCTTTGTGTGCATTAAGCCATTTGTTCAAACGTTGAGCACTTTCTTCATCAGTATTAAGTGTCAACTTAACACATTCCCTGAATGCACTTCTCCATGTGCTGTACTCATCTGTGTTAAACTGTGTTACACATGCCACTTCAGGCATAACTTTAAACCTTGTACTCAATCCAGTTGTGAAGTCTATGCCCCAACTGGTTGCTTGTTGTACTTGTTTGGTGTTAAACAGTTTAACTCCCCCATAACCATATGTGTCTCCAGTAACAGGATTCATACTGTTCCACACATGTGTAACTTCTTGGTCATATACATCTGGTATATAACTGAAATCAAAATCATCTTCTACTACTGCATCAGCATCAACCACCCAAAACATAGGAGTCCTACACTTCTCTGCACAGGCTTTGTGTGCCTCAAATATGCCTTTTACTCCTCTGATGTGTGTTGCCCATGTACCTTTGCCTGTGATTCTGTGTATGTGTTCATCAACTATGTCAATATCTTCCTTGTAACTGATTACATATATCTCATATTTGTTGTATTCACTGGCAATGTCTTTAACATATTGCAGTTGCCCTCTAGGCATTTTGTTTAATCTAATGTCATCACTTGTTATTTTAGGCAACTGTTTGGGCCACAAACGTACTCCACCGTAACTATGTGCCTTGCCTGTAGTAGGATTTGTGCGTTGCCATGCATGAACTTTGCTGTGATTAACAGGCTCTGGTGTGTACTTTGGCACATCTTCGCACTTGACATCGTTGTCTATAGTCCAAAACCATTCATGTTGTGTAGTCTTTGCGTATTCATTTAGTTGTTCTAGTAACGGTTTGTTGTTATTAAAGTAGAATATATCCCATAACTTGTCACTACTAATAGCACTAGGCATCTCTTTTAGCCTATCAAACTTGTTGTTTAGTATTTGTTCTTCATTACTGTACTGTAAACTAGCAGGTAATAAACGTACTGCCGTACTTTTACTGCCGTTATGTTCCCACACATGTACTACATCTGTATCATATTGTGTAGGATAATAACTGAAATCAAAGTCTACATCTACATACGGGTCTACAACATACATCATTGTAGCATCAGACTGTGCCGCTAGACGCTCATAGACGTCGTTTAAGCCATCCTTTAATTGTTCTGGCTGTAAGTGGTACACTGGATATTCTTGTTGCGTACAGGCTGGTTCTCGTATGTATTTAGGTCTGCCCTTCTCTTCGTTCTTATGTCTTAAACTTACACCACCATAATCATATTGCTTACCTGTTATAGGATTTAGTTTTTGCCACACATGTGCTTTACCTACATCATATGCATTAGGCTGGAATCTAAAATCAAAGTTAGGTAAGATATCCACATCTTTATCCACAACCCAGAACCAATTGTAATCACTTTCTTCTAAACCTTGTTCGTATGTTTCGAACTGTTGATAGCCTACAGTCCGTAGTTGTGCCAACTCTTCAGATTCAATGTCGCCTGTTGGGTCTGCTGTAATGAACTTGCTGTTGCCTTGTTCATTAACTGGAACAAGTTTAACACCTCCTGCTCTGTAGTCGCTGACACTTTCAACTGCTCTTGGGTATTTGAATTCCAAGTCACCTCTATACTTGAATATGAGTATGTATTCTCTATCATGTTGCTGTGGTACATAATTTAACTCCTTAGTTATTTGATGTTCGCTGTCTATTAACCAAAACATATCTGTTTTGCTTTGCTTTTTAAATTGTTCATAATCCATAATGTCATCACTGTAAAATATATCATACTTCACAGGCACAACATCTTCTTTGTAAACATATTCTTCTACAAAGTTTCTAAATGGTTTTGCTCTCATAGGATTACGAACAAGTCTTACTCCGCCACATCTAATGTCGTGTGGTTCTTTAACGTCTGTAGGATATCTATATTCTAAATGTCCTGGCAGTTTAAATACATGAATATAATCTTGTTCAAACTCTGTGGGTACATATAACCATTCGCCATTGATGTATTGTAAGTCTTTGTCTACTACCCACATCCATTCTGTAGTACACTCACTGAATAGTTCATGATACTTTTCTACTGTAAATTCTTTTTCATTAACATAGAACACATCATACTTTATATCACGTACAGGACATGTTCTGTGTATTTTAATATCTGCGTCATTCCAATTGTCTGGTACTAGTCTTACACCACCCATACTCATTGGATACTTGTCTTGTAATTGGTTAGGCATTCTAAATGCATGTATCATTTTATACTCAAACGGATTAGGTGCCCAATCTATATTGTCTTGTATTTGATGTTGCTTGTCTATAAGCCAAACATAATCATCACCTAAGTGGTCACGTTGAGCATAGTCCTCTACATCATCTACAAACAACACAGGATAGTTTATAGTTGCGTCTAAGTAATCATGATATTTTATTTTAGAATCATTCCAATTGCGTGGGTATAGTTTCACTCCCCCTTCCTTTTCAGGATACTTGTGTTCTAGTTGTCCACGCAAATGGAATGAATGTATATAGCCTGGTTCAAAATTCCCCGGTGCCCAGTCTATATTGTCAGCCAATTGATACTCTGGATCAACGCACCATACATGTGTACTGTTCGGATTGTTGTCAAAGTAGTTCCCTGGTTTTTGCTCATACAAAATTTGAAACTGTTTCTTACATACAATTTTATCGTGCATCACAGTTTCTTCGTTACCTTTTTTAGGTAACAGTCTTACGCCCCCGTAATCTTTATCGTTCCACTTCCATGCATGACCATACTTTGCAGTATGCCTGTCAGGCACAAAGTTAAACACAGAATAATCTGTAACTACAACATCACTATCCACAACCCAATATAAACTTGTTGTACTGTTTATTTCTTCAGTATTGTTTATTTGTTTTGCAAAAGGTAACTCCTCTTGTAACAATTGGTTATTACCTAAGTAGTAAATGTTATACATTCTTCTTTAATCTCTTCATCTTTTCTTGCACAATAGGATCTTGGAATATTAAATCTAGATAAAAGTAAAACTTATCTCCTTGTTCCAATTCAGCAAACATTAATTGTTGCATACTCCATGTGCAATCATCCCTATGAAATTTTGCACTCATGCCGCATCTAGGACATTTGTCCTTTAACTTGTAAAACATAACATCATCTTCTTCAACAATAGGATCATATATCCATGGGTCTCTGCTCATCTGTTCAAACACAACATGACTATTAGGTCCACTAACAACATCACGTATGATTTGTTTTACCTTTTGTTCCTGTTCTTTAGTCCCTGACATGTACCTTTACCTTGTAATGTTTTGCAAACTCTTCTGCTTCTGCTTCTGTGTTTACAATTGGTTGCCCTTTTATATTCAAACTAGTATTCAACACAACCGGACAACCTGTTTCTGCATACCACTGTCTCATGGCATGATATAAGTCTGGGTGTTGATTTCTATTAACAGTTTGAACTCTGCTTGTTCCATCTGCATGACAGACTGCAGGTATCTCGTCTGGCTTTTTACATTTAGCAACAAAACTCATATAAGGACTATTGCTTTTACCTGCCGGCATCTCAAACCATTCGTTTGCATATTCCTCTAATACTATTGGAGCAAACGGTCTAAACTCTTGTCTACGTTTAATTGCATTTATTTTGTCTTTTATTTCAGTACCTCTAGCATCAGCAAACAAACTTCTGTTACCCAATGCTCTTGGACCAAACTCTGCTCTACCATTAGCAACTCCAAATATATCTCCTTTGCGTAAACTTTCTAAAAACTTTTGTGTGGGCCATTGTCCTTTTATGTTTGTGCCTAAGTAAGGACCTTCCCAATTAACAAAGTTACCTGTACTTTCAAAATAGTATAATGCCGCGGCACCTAAACTACTTCCTGCATCTCCTGGATTAGGCATAATCCAAATGTTCTTAAATATATCTTCTTCATATATCAAACTGTTGGCAACACAATTTAATGCTACGCCACCCATATACACTAAGTTACGACTACCACCGCTGTACTTGAATGCAAGTCTACAATAAGATAAAACTCTTTCTTCTACAACTGCTTGGGCACTTGCGGCTAAATCAAATTTTGTTTGTTCATCTTCTACATCTATGTCATTAAAGAAACTCTTTGGCAAACCTTTACTCATGTCAATTGTTTTTAAACAGTTGTGCAATTCTTCCATAGGAGTATCAAAAAGATGTATATCCATTTTAACTTTGTATTTGGGTTTACCATATGCCGCCATACCCATTAAGATATATTCATCTTCCATAGGCTTTAATCCAACTGCGGCTGTAACAGCACTATAAAATAATCCTAAACTGTTTGGAAAGTTTACTTCATGTCGTAACATGATACGTTGACCTTTCTCCCATGTACTAATAGTTGCTGTTTGTTTTTCACCTATAGCATCTATAGTAACGATAGCCGCCTCTCTCCAATCCTCTGGTACTGTAAGCATACCAGCCGCCGCATGGCTTTGATGATGTAAACAGTTAGTAACAGGTATGCCTGCAAGTTGTGGATAAAACTTTTTAATCCAATCTTCAGCAGTAGGTTCTGTAAATGCAGATTTAATACTGCTCCAGTTTAATTGTTGCATTCGTCTTTGCTTTTTAAGTTTACTACTTTCATGTAATACTATTACATCAGGCTTACCCCAACTCAATGCTTCTTGCACTAAGTCTTGGTTTAAGTATGCATCATTCTTTTCTCTACTGTAACGTTCTGAATGTCCAGCAAACAATATATTGCCATCTTCAATTACACATACACTAGCATCATGAAACATACAACTTATACCTAGTATTCTCATCTCTCTCCTTACCTATAAATAAACGGATCGCTTTTGCGAATCTTTTCTAATTTCTTTTTCAATCGTTCTTCTTCCTCTGTTGACATTTTATCCACAGCAGGTTTATCACTGTTGTCATCTTCTAGCCCGCCCATATCAACAACTTTGTCAACAGGACCTAAACCATTCATATCATCTTTTTCTTTATTCATTTGTTTTCCTCAAAATATAATTCTTTTATAAAATTTCTTAATCCTATTGCATAGTTTTTATGTGCTATTTCATTCCCATGTAATGACGAACTAAAAGTCTCTGGTCTTTTATCCCTCATCTTTTCTACAAACGATCCATACGGTTCATAGTAATTGTTCCAAGGAAAAAACTTTTTCCATTTACGTCCTATTTTAGGATGATGTTCTTCGAAGTCTTGCGGCATCCATGTACTGCAACTGCTTAACATTACATAAGGTACTTTTCTATGAGCAAACATATTAGACAACAATACAGTATCGTTCATTCTTCTACGTCTGCCATCTTCATCGTTGGTCATATATAATTTAAAATAATCAAATAGTAATGTAAAGTCTGTACCGAACTCTTCAGAAGGACCGCCTGGTTCAACACCTTGAGCCCAATGATACTTTATTTCTTCTCCTGTGTTTGGGTCTTCAGCATAAAAGTAATGTCTACTATATGTTGTCCAACCTATTAAGTATAAAGTGGTGTCAGCATTTACGTTACCAACTAAATGTTCTACTGCTGTTTCTCTTATGTAAGTATTACTACCTCCTGGTTCACTAAGGTCTTCATGTTCACAGCCTAATACTTCTGCTACCTTACCTGCAAAAGTTAAATGAGGATGTCTATCATTGACCCTGCAGATTTTACCTTCACCTCTTATTTCACTACCAAACATATGACTGCAACCAACTGAAACAATTTTTTTAATCTTTTTATTTCTCATACAACATGCTCCATAAGTCTGATATGCTCTCTTTAAAGTTTTGGTCTCGTTTGTTATCGAGTAACTCTGTGTACTCTTTGAAGATTTGCATTTGCTTGTCAGCATCTGCATTTACATTTTCATCTTCTAATGCTTTTATAATGCCTTCAACTGTAGCAATATTCCTTTCATCGTCTTTAAAATATTTACTAGTGTTGAGCCAATGCCGCAGTCTTTTCTGGCCCTCTACTCTAACGTCCTTAGGTAAGTTTCTAATGTCTAAACATTTAGGATAGTTGTTCATTAAAAAACTGATATCAATTCTTCTGCCACTAAACTGTGTAATCTCTTCTGCATAATCTAATAAGTCTGTTATGTTTAGTATGTTATATATTTGTACAACAGGACTAAACAATATATTACCTACGACTTCTGATTGTGCATAATCCCTTATATGTTTGTCGACCACACTCCAAGTACTACCACTTCTGATATACTCATTGTATTGTCCATAGCCATCAACACTTAAACACATCAACACATCTCTAAACTTGGCTAGTAAGTCTAAAAACCTTGGCTGTATGTTTGTCATATTGCTATTGAATACTAAGTCAATATCTTTAGCAATATCCATTTCTACACACTTCTCTAATATCCAGTAAGTGCGTTGTATAATAGTTGGCTCCCCTCCTGTGAAGTATAATCTGTTTACATTAGGCAACCACTCTTCAACTGATTCTAAAAACTCTGGTGTGTCGAACCACGGCTGAGTGTAATCACTAAAGTCATTCCAATGTGTATGTTTAACTACAAAGTCTCTTTCTTCTTGTGTGTACAAGTCATCATCTTTTAGTTCTTTATAAATTGCACTACTGTTTTGACTTTGACACATTCTACATCTCAAGTTACATAGTGTACCTAACCTAAAGTCCAAGTACTGAGGTGGCTCGTCGACATGGTAATCATTCTCTCGACTCTTTTCTATTATCCTTTCGATTTCATCTGCATTACGATGCCACCCCAACCAATCTTTGATATAGTTAGTTCTATAACTTGGTATCCCCAAATCCTCTAAGTCATAACATGGTTCACAACCAACAACACGTTCCCCGGTGTCCATTTGTCTTCTTATATGTTTGTAATGTTTACTATTCCAAACATCTCTCATATCCCCGCCTTTGTTTAATAGTATAGGTGTTCCTGTTTGTAGTCCATCGAACTCCATAAAACTATCGTCTGTCTTTATTTGACCATTTGCAACACAACAGAAATTCACAGTACCGCTAGGCTGTGTCATTACATGTATCCAAGGATACGGACAAAATGTTTTACTATAATCTTTCATTCTTTTTATCTATGCCTATCAGTTCCATTGTGTTTACTAACTCCATGGCTTCTGCTTTTTCAAACCACGGTCTAACATGTTCATACAACTCTGGAAATGTTTTTGCTATACTTTCATTTCTGTACTTGTCGCTGAATGTTGTATGATTAACAAACAACTCCATCATGTTCTCATAATGTTCGTTGTTAATAAAATTAAGTGTACTCTGTATTCTAGGATCATTATTATGTTTAAACTTCTCTGTGAGAGCCTGCTTTGCTTTTAACGGCAATGCTTTAGCACTTACTTGTTCAGGCACATACACCATATTAAAATGTATATCACAATCTAAGTTATGCTCTTTGTCATACTCTAATAATTCATCCATATAGAATGCATTAAATATACCTACCGTATAAAATAAATTTGTTCTTATGAAGTCATGCTGTTTAAACTTCCAAAAGTTTTCCATTACATGGTCAAAGTCTTGTGGATGTCTAATATAATTAAATCTTTCTCCTATGCCGTCTATACTAAAGAACACTTGTACGTCTTTAAATTCTTTCCAAATTGGAAGGGCGTGTTCAGGATATATACTACCGTTGCTGTTGTAACTTAAAGTAATATCCTTAGCACGACCCTTCTCCACGAGCCCTTCTAAGATTTCAAAATGTCTCTTGATGAGGAAAGGCTCGCCCCCAAAAAACTCTAAACTTTCTACTTCTTCTATCTGGTCTTCTAACTCGTCCCAAAACTTTTCATTGTGTTCGGGCCACATACCTAGCCTACCCATTTTCTTTGCTAAAGGATTTGTATCGCCATCACGTTCTATTTCTTCTGGTACCCATTGGCTACTTGCAAAACTTGTACAGATCCTACACTTAGTATTACAAATACTACCCAATTTAAGATCCATACTTTTAGGACGAAGATGTTGTAAGTTATCTACGTGATGACCGAACTTTAACAACTCCCTTTTACGTTTACTTTCCATACCTGCTTCTTCTTCGTTCCAACAGTTATAAC
>Ga0181401_1001231_pt1 | contig 10274 bp, 19 predicted proteins | sample 24SPOviralmetaG_FD_130130 | JGI IMG/M metagenome (GOLD analysis project Ga0181401, IMG submission 130130) | Marine viral communities from the oligotrophic San Pedro Time Series (SPOT) site, San Pedro Channel, CA, USA - 24 SPOT_SRF_2011-07-20 | ecosystem: Environmental > Aquatic > Marine > Strait...
ATTGTTATACTTTCTCTTTCAAAATATCTTCAAGATAAAAATGTAGGCCTTGCATCAATACTTCTTTAAGATCTTCTTTTGGATGAAGTTTACAGTATTCTTTTGAAATAGGTGCTAGGTTTTTGATTTGATTATCATTTTTAAATTTGTTGTATTCCCAAAGGTATAAAGTTTCTCTTCTAATTTTTATTGCCTTTCTTGCTTCCTGTCTTCCTACCTTGCAGATAATAGATCTGATTAATTTAGATATGTATAGATTGAGTTTCATTCTATTCTCCTTTGATTGTATTGTTTATATGGGTTCTTTTACTTTGGTATCTTTCAATAAGTGCGAATATATGCTTACAAGGGACTTGCTTTTTTTTGATGTTATGTGTCCAATCTGGACAGGAACACCTCATCTCTATCTGCATTCTGTGTTTATAGGTCCGGAAGAATATTTTCTGATTCCATCGGCTTTTTGTTTTACCGTAGATCAAATAATCTCTAGGTTCTAAAATCAAGCTGCATTCTTCAAATTTCACTTTTTTGCTTTTGACATATCGAGAGAACTGTTCTCTTTTATGTTGTTCGACAATCTGATCAACATACTGGTTAAGGCTTTGAATAATTTCCTGCTTATTCATTGGTTGCTCCTATGTGTTTCTCTACGAGTTGATTGATCTCATTAATGTTTGTCATTGTTGATATTTTCTTTTGCAACCTAACTTTTGTCCAACGTCTATAATGAGATTCTTGTATTTTTTCAGAAGCAGCATTTTTATATTGCTCTAACTCTTCACAATCCATATCATCAAGTTTTCTCTGTATAGATTGCTTTTCATCCTGTAGGTTTCTTTTGATCTTCATAAGATCAAAAATCATGTCTTCTATTTGCTTCAATTTGATTGTTAGTTCTTGCTTAGTCATTGTTTGCTCCTAGAACAAAAAGAGAAGAGATAAGAAAAAGAGAGAAGAGAAAAGTATATATTTCTGTTCTGTATTTTATACATTCATATGCAAATTCGATTAGAATATTGTTCATTTTGATACTCCCAACATACGATCTAATCTATCTGATTCTGATTGTAATCTGCTAGATAATGATCTGATAAGATAGGATTGTGCTGATATCAATCTGCTCTTAAGAGAATCAATATCAAACAGAAGGCCCTGAAGATCTTGAGGAGTACCCTTAAAGATTGCATCAGGTATCTTTTCAGATAGAACCTCGATCTGTTCTTCTAGTTGTTGAATATCTGCTCTTAGTTTGTTTATATAGTCCATTGTTTGCTCCTTTGGTTATTGTACGGTTATGATTAAGATGTTTTGATTTGTGAACTCTCCATCATCATCCAACTCAGGAACAAGATCCTGATCGATGATTTGAAGGTTGTGCAAGTTACAATAAGCAATTGCAACTCTCATAGATGCACAGGTTAAGATTATATTTCCTTCTTTGTCCTGAACATCAATAGCGATAAAATGATTCATTGTTTTCTCCTTTGGTATACAATCAGTATAATCTAATGTTATTAAAAAAACAACATTAAAGAAGAAAAAACTATTATTTCTTATCTTTTTTTATTATTTGCGATCTTTTCTGTCTTTTTTTATTTTTTCAGGGAGGGCCGCAATCCTCTTTAATCGTTGTTTGTTCTTCCTGTAACTTTGAAAAGGTTTAGCAGGAGAGAAACCAGCTACAACAGTTTTAGCAGTTGCATCAAGTTCTTTTTCTAGGTCTGATCTAAGTTCTGCAATTCGTTTCTTAAGAGCCTTTTGTGATAGATACTTTGTTTTGTGTAACTTAGAGCCACAGGATAGACAGATAAGCACATCAAAATTATGATCTACTCTTACACTATATCCACAGGATAAACATGTGCATAGAACTGAATATGTGCCATCAGATTCTTTCCGTTTTGTAGATATCAAACAACTCATTTATTATGGACCCTCCCATGGCAGGTACGACAAAGAACGATCAAGTCTTGAGGTTCTTCTGATCCGAGTCGATCATAAGTGTTATGATGCACATCTAGTATTTCCTCTTTGGCAGAGCAGGCCTGACATTTATATCCGGCCCTCATGAGTGCTTCTGATCTTGTTTTTTTCCAATGTACAGAATGAAGATATGCTGAATATGTACCTTGATCCATCTTTGGATTCTTATGTGTAGCCCAGGAGTTATCAATCCAATCTTCTAAGAATGCCTTGTGTGAATCCAGTGCATCAGCATGTATACAGTTTGGACAAATAGGAGAACCCTGATCTGTTCTGCTCTTTTTCTCTCTTGCATAGGTAGACCCGCACCTTTGACACTTTGCTGAAAGAATGAGCGATCCTGCTCTCTTTGATAGTGTTCTGTTATCTACTCCTGTCATATCGCTGATCTTCATTGCTGTGATATCAGTATACCAATACAAATAACGAATCAAACTAGATACAGATTCTTTGTCATCCTCTGCCGTGCATTCTTGCAGATAGGAAGAGATAAGATTGTCTAGATTCTCCTCCTGATCTTTCTTTGCTATTTCATAGAAGTTAATGCTGTCTTCTATGGTTTCAATCTTTTTTATTGCTGTTGCTATACGATGTTGGATCATGATTGTCCTGTGATTACAAAAGAGGAAAGAGAGAACAGTTTGATATATTATTCTCTCAATTCCTTGTATTGTCAAGATTGAATTATTTATTGAATTCTTGAGCATCTGCAATTTGTTGAAGTACATGCTGATATTTCTTTCTAAAATCAGAGGCCAAAGGTGGACAGAACTTGTAGAAGTTATCCATATCATATTTCTCTATCTCTAAAGAAGGTCTTTCACCTTTTCGAGTTTGGAACCATATACGATCATCTATCAAACGAGAATGATCTTGCATCTTACCAACACAGACATGTATATTTTCAAGTCCTAGTCTCTTCTGTTGTGCTTTTCCATGTTGACAATCACAAGCACAAGCAGAACTATGTTTAACGTGTCTATTGGTTTCATGTTCTAGTAACCAGTAAACGATCATTCTTCTCCCTTGATCGCACTTATCACAATCTTTAAGTTGCACTGTTCTAGCCTTCCCTGATCCAATTATATCTTTGGCTTTATTTACAATTTGACCCATAGAAGGAGGAAAAGAAGAAGTTATCTCTTGAAGGACATGCCAACCTGATTTAGCAATCACATCAGGCTCACAATCTAAGAATGTGCCATTAATCAATAATCTGAATGTATGTCTCCAGTTCTCTGTATCCAATCTAGACCAATTTGTAACTATCAAATCAATGAACTGTTCAATAGCTGCTTTTTGTTGTGTTGTTAATTCCCTGCTCATTATTTCCTCCAATCAGAAAAACCACCTTGCTCAGGTATGTAAAAAAATTTAGATTTATTATTATTATTTTGCTTCTCTTTTATATTCTCTTTTAACTTCTCTTTTCTCTTCTCTTTTAACAAAGAAGACGATTCTTGTTTTTCATTCTCTGTAACGATATGATCTTTCAAGTCAATCACATTTTTACTTACACTTTTCTTCCGGTGTTGTATACACTTTTCTTCCGGTGTTGTATACACTTTTCTTCCTATAACATGACACTTTTCTTCCTGTATTATTTGAATATATAGGCTGTTTTCTTCCTGTATTTCTTCTACAAGTTCCTGTATTTTTTCCATGCCTATTGGATAGCAAAGTCTATAAATATTTCTTCTTCCTTCTTGATATGTATCTAGGATTAAATAATCTTTAAGTTGCTTGATTCCTGTTCTGATTGCTCTTTCAGAGTTACCAGTAAAAGAAGATAGCAAGGCCTGAGAAGGGTAACAGGTTTTTATTCTGTATCCCTTCTTTACTTCTGTATCTTTATTACTTGCATATCTTAGAAGGGCCGTCAAAACGATCCCTGCTGTTTTTGGTAGATTGCAGATCATCCAGAACTCTTCATCATATATCTTTTGAAAGTTACTCATTGATACCTCCTCGAATAAACCATGCAAGATGTAACTCCTCAAAGAATACCTTAACAAATAATGAATCTGATTCATTCTCTTTTTTATACTCTGAATAGTTTCTCATTATACTATCAAGATCATCCTGATTACATAGCCATTCTTCTATTCTGTTGTGTTCTTCTCCTGCTATGATATCAACACCTTGCAGAAGAAAATAAACTGCTTCTCCTGCGTTTTTGGCATTGTCGTATATTTGTGTATGATCCTTTGTTTGGATGATTACATTATCACCGAAAAAATCAATAACGAAATTGATCATGTTGTACTCCTTTGGTTTTGGTTAGTGAATTCAGTATAATCCAATGTTATTGAAAAAACAACATTTATTTATAAATAAATACAAAAAGAAAAACCCCCCTAGATAATCCAGAGGAGTTCTAACCAATATAGCGGAGTCAAAACAAATAGTCCAAAGGTGACTAAATGACTAACTCTTATATACTAACAACTACGGTAACACCTGTCAAAGCATCAGATGTAGTTATAGTAAGATTGTTTGCATCTGTAAGAGATACAGAAGCATGTACAAGATCATCATTGCTGTCATAAACAGAAACATGAACAAACTTCTCACTTAATGCATGGTTGATTGTTTTTGCAGAGTTTGCTGTAAAAGATTGATTTGAAAAAACCTTTCTAAAATAATTATTGTCAATCATTACAGACTGATCAGATCCATCAATAGCAAGACCTGTACCAACATCAACCTTTAAAGAGTTAGATCCATCAATCTCAAGTCCATCACCAACTTTAACGGTTAAAGCACCTGAAGCAAATGCAAGACCACTTGAAGCACCTAGATCAACAGAAAGAACACCTGATCCATCATGAGCAATACCTGAGCCATAACTGAAAGCAGCACGGGCACGGGCATCAGTAAAATATAACTTGAGACCTTCGACCATGTCTGTAGTTGAGAACTCAGAAAAATCTACAGTTAAAGCACCGGCCGCATCTAGATTAATACCCTTTCCACCTGAAAAAGCGGCTCTAGCATTTGTATCAGTGTATTGTGTGATTGTGCTAGATATTTGACCAGTTGAAGAGTTATAAGATATTCCTGCACCTGCTGAAAGGGCCGCTCTAGCATTTGCATCAGCATATTGTGTAAGAGATGTTGAAATTACACCTGTAGAGGAATCATAACTAATGTTACCTGTGGCACTGATAGCAGCACGTGCATTTGTATCAGTGTATTGTGTAATGCTACAAGCAAAAACGCCCGTTGAAGAGTTATAGGTTAATCCTGCTCCTACACTTAAAGCGGATCTTGCATCTCCATCAGTGTATTGTATGATGCTTGAAGAGATCTGACCTGTTGAAGAGTTATATGTAATACCTGCACCACCTGACAAAGAAGCGCGCGCATTTGTATCAGTGTATTGTATGATTGTGCTTGATATTGTACCATTTGCGGCAATGTTGATCCCTGCACCTGCTGAAAGTTTTGCAACGATCTCAGCAGAAGTTAGACCTGATTCAACTTGTGTATAGTTACCTGCTACAGATCCGTCAGCACCTGAAACGATGTATGTTTCTGCTCCACCTGTGGCAGCAGTAAGAACTAAGAAATCGCCTTTTTTAAGAGATGCAGCTGTTGATCCTTCATTTGATATAAAGTTTGCTAGAGACGATTGCGAACTGTCAACGTGTACATCAGAGATCAAAAGAGATTCAACAGACAATTCCCCTGCACCGTTTACAGATAAATAATTGCTAGATGCTGAAGCGATTGAGTTAATGAAAGAAAGACCTGATACATCTTGTTTACGAACTAGATCATTGTTGTTACTAGGAGCAGTATCGCTTTGAACTTGTCCTTTGAAGATGTACTGAGGTGCATAATTATTAAATGGCATAGTAATATCCTTATTTTGGGGTTGAAAAGTCACTACTATATTATCTAATAATTACTGTTCCTGAAAGAGAATCTGAAAAATTTATCAATATTTGACTACTTGAGGTATGTTGGACCTCAGCAAGTACCAAATAACCGGAAGAATCTAAGATGATAACTGTAGGGTAATTTGCAAAATCATGTGTAATTGTTAGAGAGATTTGATCTGTAAATGCTACCACTTTGATCGTACCATCAGAAGAACCACCGCCGCCTGAACCAGTGCCACCGCTTCTATTGAATGCGTTACCTATAGCCATGTTTATTTCTTCCCATCGTTATAGGTTATGACTATCTGATCAATCGTTAATGTTCCCTGATTTGTCTTTACATGAGCATAAACTGTATCAGCAGTATCTAAGGAGATGATACCATCTATTCTAATAATCCCAGTTGAGGAGTTTGTATCAGTAAGACCTCTTTGAAGATCTGTAACTGTATCAGTAAGCACCATTTGATCGCCGGCCGCATCTTCAGAAATACAGACAGTTATTTGAGATGGATGATTGCTATGAGAAGCATTTGAGCATTGTATATTTATCAAAGATACGTGAGCAATAAATCGGGCTGTTCTAGGTGTATACCCTAGATCAATCTCGATCTTCTTTGCTATATCGTATGTATTGCCTATACCTGAAACCGATCCTGTAGATCTCGCGTCACTCATTCCCATATCTCAATCCTGTTCATTTGAGTATTATATAACAATATATTGCAGACTACAAAAAGCAGCAACAAAAAGAAAAAACCTCCCAAAGGAGAAGGAGGAAAAACAAGAACAGGGAAAGTTTTTTTTAGGGGAGCAGTCCATTAATCCCATTGAGAGTTTACAGGTTTTGTTTGTTCTAGATTTATTTGATCGTCATCCTCTAATTTACCGAGTTCTGTTTTTATGTTGTGAAAAAGTTTTGTTAGTTGTTCTATGATTTCATTCAAAGAAAAACGAGCGTTAATAATGTGAATACTCAGAGCAAATAATAGACCGTTTGCAATTGCATTATCAGAATGGCCCTTTGATTGTAACTCATAGATTACATTATTGAGTTCTAAAGCACATGCGCGATTTTCAGTTTCATTTTTCATGCTGCTTCTCCAGGATCTTTTCTATATGTTCTAATCTTCTAGCGATATCCTTTTCAATATCATCTCTCTCCTTCTGGAGTTTTTCAACAACAGCGATCCATCTATCTCTTATCTGTTCTTCTTTTTCTTCTTTTTTTTCAAGAAGCATTTCGATCTTCTTCTCACTCTGAGAGTTTGAATATATTGCATATAGAGCGAGTAATCCAATAGGGCCTGCATTAAGAAGAATATCATACATCATTTCCATTATCTCAATTCCCTTTTTATCTCAGCTATATCTTCACCTATTTTATCGATCTTCTGTGATAGGTTTGTGAGGGTAGTCCTATACAACTCTCGATCTTCTTTATTGTCTTTATATAGCCTTTCCATGTATTGTTTCTGTGACTGCATGAGGTTCCACAAAACAACACAGGCAAGGCACAAAGCCCCAAACTGACCTGTTACGGCATTAAGCAAACTAGAGATATCCATGCCTATATTATAATTCATCCTCTGCAAGATTAAGAATCTCAGGAATAGATTTTTTCAATATTTGACCTACGATTTCTATAGCCTCTTGTTTATCTATTCTCTGATCGTCGGCTTTTGCTTCTTCAAATGCTTCAGGTAGATCATTTAAACTTTTGACAATAACTTGTATAACTTGCCATCTAAAACGCACGTTATAATTCATACCATTGTTTATTGATATCAACTCCTCCATTTTCATCCCTGTGATAAGAATAAAGTTGCTTACAAGATCCCATACTTCTTTTCTAGTGACTTTTTTACCTCCATCAGAATCATCACTCTTTGCAGCTCTTATTTGAATGTATGTATTATAGATTTGATCCATCAAGACTTTTGATAGTGTTGCGTAAGGTATTTTCATAAGTGTATTCCTTTTAATATTGTTAGTGTAAATGTTGATCCTTTTCTATTCTGTACTTGTTTATGACATAGATCCATAAAATCATTAAATCCTGTCTGTAGAACGACACAACCGGCTGAATATCGTCCTATCTTCAAAGAGGTGTTAGAAGCATTTGCACGATGAATTTGTATTCCTGCAGAATCGTGATCTGCTCCTCCATAGTCTATAACATCGTCTCTATTTCCATCTCTCCACACAGGTATGTCTTTACAGGGTACAAGACACTCATAGCCACTAGAACGCATCCCAATCTTAAAAGAGGACCTGTATTGATGATTATGCTTAAGGATTGCAACACCTGAAGATCTCGATGGATTCAAAAGATAGTGTTGTCCTGCGTGCGTTGTACAGGGAAAAACATACTCTACCCACTTCTGATCCCAATAGACTACATGAATTGTATCTTGAAAAGTGTCTGGACGTTCTAACATATTCCTACAGGCGATAATATTTAGATCATACTTGCCTTTGAAGGTTTTGAAACCACGAGCAACACAATGATCTATTACAGGAGGAGAATCAACTGAATATCTAATCATGAAAGAGCCTATTTTTTAGTATGGATTATTGTATTCTTTTTTAAATTTCTCAGGAACTTCTGAAGGATCTATGTTGATCTCATATCCCTGTTTGATACAAAGAGTCATAGCAAACTCCTTTGTGACGTATACATAATAATACTCATTGTTTGCAAGTAGTTTTCTGCACCAGTAAAAGTCTTTCATTGTATTCTCCTTTATGTTGGTACTGTGTTTTTATATGGATGAGAAGCAGGAAGAAGAGCAGTGAGTTTAAACTTATGGGCAATATAGCCCTCTACCTTTTCCCTTTCTGCATCATGAAGAGGTATTGAGAAGGTTAGTAACTCAGCAAGATCAAAAGAGCCAAAAGCAAAATTAAATTGTTGTGTCTGATTTGCATAATTGATATCGGGATCTCTTCCTATTCTGAAGTTTGGAGACAAAGAAATATCTGTATTTGTAGGAGGAAAATCTGAAGTGTTTACTCTTGTACCATTGACATACAACCCTTCTTCTCCGGTGTATCCTGCAACATCAGCAGAAGAATAAATAACAATCTTCCAGTTTGAATCAGGAGGAGCTATCTGATTATCTTGATGAAAAGTATTACTGTTGTTGTCGTAGCCTATTGCGTTTGTATAGGTTGAGCCTGAAAAAGAATCTAAGAGATGTAACTGGTAAGATCTACCGCAGTTTACAAGAGGCGCCTTGTAATAATTACCGCCTGAAAAATCAGTATCACCAATCGGATCAGCAGAAGCACGCATTAGCATAGCTACACAAATTCCATCTGTACCCGATAGATCCATTTTAGAATTATATGTTGTAGCAAGGAATTCATGATCACCAAAGGCAAATCTAGCAAAATAAAAACCTGATACAGTAATAGATTTAGATGGTGATCCGGCACCTGTATTATAGTTGTTGTTATTTCCTGCTTGATTCGAGAATGAGAAGGAGTTCTGTCTATCTATCCATGTTGTTACGTCTCCGCCGGATTCATTCATATTGACATCACTAGATAACCATATAAACATCTGTGTATTGTTATAGGTTGAGTTTGGTAACCACCCACTATAAGCACCATCAGAATCTTCTGTATCTTCTGTTCTTTGCATTTTGGGAGATGGAATTCCTAATGTAACCGTACACTCTTGAGCATCTATTGAGTAATCACAACCCAAAACCATGCAATATCTACCTTTGTAAATAGGATCTACTGTATCATAAAGGTGTTCAACATAGTTAGATCTGAAGGTTACAATATCACCTGCTACTAATGTAGCAAATCGAAGGGGCAATCTAACAGACAATCTTTCAGAGATGTATAGATCCCAAACTCTTAATCTACGCAAATCTTGCAATGCTTGAGACTGTCTATTGTCAGGATCTCCTAGATAGTACAGACTGAAATCACGTTCTATCTCTGAAAGAGCAGGAAGAGAATCAACACGAGATCCATTGTAAACACCACCAGAATAATAAACATTTGTAAAGTTGTATTTTATATATGTTGTTCTATAGATGTTTGATATATCGGGTGAAAAGAAGTCATGTGATAATACATCAATAATATCATAATCAGATATCTCTGCTCTTAAATCAGGTGTTTTTCTAGTCTCTATTCCTTCGGGATCTGTACATGCCCTGATTGATATAGAATCCTGTCTGTAGACCGGAAAAATACCAACTGTCAAAAAGATATCTACGATGGATCTTAAACCATTTGACAAAGGAGATTCAACTGCAAATCCTATATCATAATCTGCACCTGTAGATCTTGTTATCTCTTTGCTTGCTCTTTTGGCATCTGATACATCAAAGATCTGTTTGTCTATCTTCCCACCTATAGACCATTCAACCGGATAAACATC
>Ga0181401_1001234_pt1 | contig 10269 bp, 11 predicted proteins | sample 24SPOviralmetaG_FD_130130 | JGI IMG/M metagenome (GOLD analysis project Ga0181401, IMG submission 130130) | Marine viral communities from the oligotrophic San Pedro Time Series (SPOT) site, San Pedro Channel, CA, USA - 24 SPOT_SRF_2011-07-20 | ecosystem: Environmental > Aquatic > Marine > Strait...
CAGTCTTACCGTCCAAGTAACTGGTTGCCAGCCCGCCTAATGCACCTACAATCTGACCAATCATTTCTCAGACCCCAGCCACACTGCTAACGCACCAGTCATAGCGCCAGTAACAACACTAATCAAAGCGCTCTGCTGTGTAGTTAAATCAGGCTGACTTAACGCCCACTCAATGCAACGAATGTACATCACCGTCATTACCAGCATCATCAGACGCGGCATAAGCTTGTACTTCAGGATCTTCTCAAAGGTATTAGCCATGTTAAACCTCTATGTTGATGTTTGTGCCTTGCGGCCTGTCAGCAGTTGTCTTGGTGCCAAACCTATCATAAGCCTTGCCTAAGTCCAACTTCTGCTCTCTAAGCGCCTCCAGATGCGTGTGGTTGGCCCTATGCTCCTTTGTTACCCTTTGCTCCACCAGATGCGCTTCTATACGCTCACGCGCCTGCGTTTGCTGGTGTATGTCCGACTGAACGTTAAACGGTGCCGATCCTATGCCGCTTACACCGTCAGCCATCAGCGTTTCACCGCCACCCAGACAAAGCCAAATAAAGCCCCAACGCAAATCAGGAATAAAACCAGACCAGCGCACCAAGCAATGATCGTCTCCTTGCGCTCAATCCGCTTGTACTGCGCATCCTTCTGCTTTTGGCGTATCTCATTTTCCATCTTGATAAGCTCTTGCCAAGCTGATGGGCCAAGTGTTTCACTAATCATTTTGCGCAGATCATCACGCATGTTCTCGCGCTGCTTTTTTTGTACAAACAGATCCATTGCCTGCTGCTCAACGCTGCCAAAATTCTGATACCACTTAGGGTTTTCTACGCGCTTAGCTGCAAAGTCAAAGTCGGAGATAGCTTTTGACCAACGCCCTAGATCACCAGCCATACCCTCTAGATCACGCCCGATCTGACAGCCCTTCTTGATTGCGTTAAATGCGGCACCCGCCGCCATAATAGCTGTCGCTGGATCTATCATCAGGCACCTTTGCCCACCTTTGCTGCTGGTGGACATTTAAATTTATACGGTATTCTTATAACATATGGGTAGTGATAATAAAATCCGCTTGGACATCTATAGATGCAAGCGTTGTACAGCACATGACCCTCTACAATAACGCCAACCGCTATACCGGCCAGCGCGCAGATCACTTTGCTGCCATCTGTTCTAGGGTGGATCTGATTGACTTTATATTTTCATCAATCCGCGCCATAGTTAGCGCCTGCTGCTGGGATGTTTCTTCCAGCTTTGCTATGCGCACTTCATGGCGAGCTATCTCACGCATGTTTAGTTCAACATTATTATGCAGCGTTGAAACATACCAGACGAGGCCCGCAGCCTGCAAAAACACTGCCAATATAACTGCGAGCCTGTCAAACATTATTCTGCCTCTTTATCCAGATGAGTTTTCAGCGCTGACATAAATGCACCTCTGCCAACCTCTAGTTGAGTTAAGTTAAATCTAGCAGAACTTATCTTCTGATCCAATGATTGAACGTGATTTATGCACACTTTTGCCTCATCGCTCAATTGATCTTCAGTGTATTCCACATCATCAATAATGACCTTTTTGTCTTCAGCCACGTTGATCTCCTTTCTAGGTTATGCTGCCCACGGTGTTCCAGAGGCAGACGTTGGATTAGCTATCGCATCAATCTTAGTAGCAATAGCAGCTTCAGTATCCTCTTGGGATACATGAACCCAGACCCAGCCTTGCGCTTGAGCCTCAGTTATATCGTCATATGGTGTGAAGTCAGCAGCAGAGGCATCGTAGGTCAAGCTACAAGTGCCATATGAGCTTGCTGTATTGCCATCTTCATCAACGCCTGAGCAGCGCCAATGTGCAGTGTAGACGCCACCGTCAGCGATTTCGTGTTCTAGTGTTGGAATAGCCCAAGTGTAGGTGATTGCCATAGTGTTTCTCCTTAAATAGCTCCTATGATGAACGCCAGTAGCTCGCTGTATCGAACCCCAAGCCTAGTGCGCTCTGTAGCACCCTCTGGCGCTTCTTCTTGTGCGTCATATGTATCGGTGCGGGTGTAGGCATCAACGGCTTCTACAGCCTCAGTGACTACGTTGCCCTCTTCGTCAAGCACTTCTGCCACAGCTTCTACCGCTGGCACCTCAACGTCATGCTCCCACCAAGTGTTTGACATAAACATCGCATAACGGCCCGCATCCAAGCCCTCTGCGGCAAATGCTGCTTGTAGATCCTGTGCAATGATACCTACATGAATACGGGCATCGTCACCCTTTTCCTCAACGGCAGACTTCCAGCGCCATGCTTTAAGCAAGCCTTTGCAGGCTACAGCAACACGTTGCTCTGCTTCAGTCAAGTCACGGATGTCTTGCTTGTCGTTGCCGTCAGAACCTGTAGTTACACCGTTGGTGATGTATGCATCGTTCCAACGCTCTGCTGAACCTCCGAGATCGATGGCATTGTCTCTTATAGCCAACGTATCTACGTTGACAGGAATTATTCGATCTACTCCCGTGTTCTCAAACTTAATACCGACACCATCCTCACCGATAACTAAATCACCATCCATTGCCGAAATCTTACCAGCACTCGTACTGTCTGCAAAAAACTCTAAAATTTCAGTGGTACTAGTTGCACTGGATGGAACAAGCACCCGCATCGTAACAATATTCTGGGGTTGTAAATCAATGTTTCTCCCTGAAGATGCTTCCGTGGCAATGTTAAGATCGCCACCCGCCCCACCTGTCATGGAAATGAAAGCCCCCGTCGTTCCATCTGTGTCGAAGACGACGGCAGATTCACCTGTGTCACTGCCATCTATGTGGAGTGCGGCATCAGCATCACCTGTGCCTGTTGATCCGATACGCATAACAACATCGCCACTGCCTTCGACGTCTAGCAAGTGACTCGGGGAACTCGTCCCAATCCCAACCGATCCTGACGATGTAATGCGCATGCGTTCTGTGCCGCTGGTTGATACACCTATAGATGAACCCGAGCCAGACGGTCTGTAAAACCCTGCGGTTGTATGGCTGTCAAAAGAATATGCGGGAGCAGATGCGCTTCCAGTTGAAGATGATTGAATTACATCGCTGGTCAAAGTCCCTGTGATGTCTACACCTGTGCTGGTGGTTTCCATCTTTAAGGCGTTGTTGTGGTACAGCTCTACTTCTCCATTAGCAACTGCCCTAATACTGTTTTTACTGGATACCTGATGGGTAATAGACGCACCATCAGAGCGTATAATTAAACCGCCCGTACCAACATCCTCAATATAACTTGCGCTACCCGTATGATAAATCTGCAAATCAGACCCAGCGCCGAAGATGGCTTTGCCGTTATCTGCGAATGTAGCGTTTCCTGTGACTGAGATGCCTGTGCTGGTGGTGGCGAGTTTGGCAGTACCGCTGTAGGAAAGAGTAGAAGAGCCTGAAGTGTTTACTGTAAATAATTCCGTGCCATCTCCTTTTTGAAAAGATATGCTTGGCCCGTTGGACTTTAGAATTAACTCTCCTGTGGCAGTGTCTTCCACATAGCTATTAGACCCATCATGATAAATCTGTAGGTCAGACCCAGTTCCAGCTATAAACTTTTGGCTGTCTAACAGTTGAATACCAGATGAGCTGAACTCACCACGCTTAACTCCAGCAGTGGCAAAAGCTATTTCATTAGCTGTATCTCTAAAGAAGCCTGTGTCTTGATCGTTGGTAAACCTTATAGCTGGTGAGGCAGCAGAACCATCGCCAAACTTACCAGCGCCAGCATTGTCTACAACAGACTGATAATCAGTAATCAAGTCAGTCACATCAGATGCTAACGAAGCAACTAAGCCTTGCGTCGGTGCAATAGCGTAACTTTGACTTGATGCTGTAGCTCCACCATAAGCTGGTGCAATCGTAAGTGATGTTGCACTGCTGATTGCTGTAATTTCATACAGCAGTTCGTTAGGGCCAAGAAAGCCATCACCGACTTGAGCTCCTGATACAAAGTTAGTACCAGTGCCTGTAACTGTAGTTGATGCGTTTGTTACCGCAACTGTTCCTGTCTTATACCATGCCATTATCTAAGTCTCCTTGACTTTATTTATATCACGTTTCTTCAAGTGATGCTAACTGCTCTATTGCCCAAGCAAAGTTTTCATCTGTGGGCTTGTACTGAATCACAGATATGCCTGAAATCTCGTCGCCCTTCATAATTATCTGATGCAGTGTAATTCCATCTTCGTCCTCAAAACCGCTTATAATATCTCCAACTTGCATTATGTCACCTTGTAAATTTTCCAATTAATATCAAAATTTCCAGAAGGCGGGTAGCTTGTATCACTAAAGTTACCCATACCTGTTAAATACTTACCCCAAATCTCAAATCGCAGTCTTAACGTTTGGTTTCCTTTCCACCTAGTCAAAGGCAACACTACCGTTCTAACCCCCCAATAAATATTGCCGCTCTCGACCTGAGATGTAGTTCCAAAAGCAGCCACATTACTAAGACCAGCGGTTGCTAGATAGGTAAAGTTAGTTCCCGTCCATGCGCTTATAGGTACGCTTGTGGCTTCTAAATTATAAGTTTCATCAATATCGAAACTAGAATTAGCATTGCAGGTAAAAGCTGACGCTGTAAAAGTACCGCTATCAACCACTAAGTTCCTAGAAAGGACAACACCGTTAAATTCCGCAGAGCCATTCTTTTTAATTCTCCAACCAGTAGACCCAGCAGAGTAGTTTGTGGATTGAATGGTATTGCCAATTTTGGCATTAGTAATAGTACCATCTTTTATGTAAACACCATCTAAGTCAGTTCCAGCACCAAAGAGGATGTCTCCATCTTCATCTGTAACTGTAATGGCTTTTTGCACAAACACGTTGTCCATGTATGTACCGGCAGGATATGTAACTCCGTCAATGGTTCTGCTGCTTGTAAATGTGCTGAATGGCGTACCACCAGACGTACCATTAGATGAGAATAAGTTAAACTGGTCAGCCCTTACGTTGAAAGCTGAAGGTGAACCAGCCCCTGATAATAACTGGAAGCCACTTATGTTGCCATTGTTATCAATCTCAACGCCATATTTAGCTTCAAGACCATTTACTGAAGATGACACAGTGGAAATAGAAGCTGTGTTGGTTCCAATGCTAGTTGACAAAGTAGTAATGTCTGTGGCTATCGAGCTAATGTTGCCTTCAGTCGTTGTAACTCTAACCTCAAGGCCGCTTACAGCAGAAGCATTAGCGTCAACTTCAGTCTCAATGCCACCTATCGTTGTTTGAATGCCACCTACAGTAGCGCTCAAAGATGTGACATCTGAAGCGATAGCACTATCTGCATTTGCTCTAGCTGTCTGCTCTGCTACAATAGCTGCAAGGTTACTATCAACTGAAGCTGTTAAGGTAGTTATGCTTGTTGCTAATGCACTGTCTGCATCTGCTCTAGCTGTCTGCTCTGAGACTATGAGCGCAGAGTTATCGTCGATCTGTGCACCTAGCTCAGTTCTAGCCGTAGCTAAAGCAACCCTCTGATCGTTTACATCAGCTTGCAATCCAGTTCTGACAACAGCAATGTCAGCATTTAAATATTCTCTGTCTCTATAGCGACCTAATACATCTCTCAAACTTAGGGTGCTTAGGTCATCTTGACTGTCTACAACACCCTGCAAGTCTACTAAGTTCTGTGTGATAGAAGCCGCATCAATGGCTGCAATCTCTTGCTCTGCTGTTGTTACTCGACCGCTTACAGCGTTTAGATCAGAGGAGGATGCCTTAGTAGTAATTTGCCCCTGCAAAACTGTAATGTCAGACGTAACGTCAGAGATTTTAACTTTACCATCTACAACATCGAATACTGTACCAGAAGCAACCAAGCTAATCCTAGCTGTATCACCAGCTTCTTGTACCTTACCCGTGCCAGTGCCAGCACCCGTAGCGTAAAAAGTATGGCCTACGGTGTTGCTGTCAGCGCCAAAGCTAGTGAAGTCAGTAGTGCCTACAGCATAGATTGTGTAAGTCTCACCAGTTGCCATTTGATTGGCGTCTAAGACTGGCCCGCCGCCATCAATCGTAAGCTCTACATCATCAACACGAGCAATCAGTGCGTTCAGTGATGCAAGGTCTGCACTATCCAAAACAGCAGCAGCAATCTGGTCATTCACATATGTCTGTGTGGCTCTAAGGTTAATTGCAGTTTCAGCAGCATCTAAGTCAATCTGAACTTGGTTTACTGTATCACCAAGGGATGTAACCGCTTGGATGGTAACTTCACCAGTCGTAGGATTAACAACAATACCAGCATCAGTAATTGTGCTTTGAGCTTCACTTACATTGACAGCAAGCTCTAGCGCCTTCTCAGCTAAGTTATCTGCGCTTGTCTCTAGCTCATTGATAGCATCAACACTCAGATCATAAGTGGTCTGTAGTACATAGTCTGCTAAGTCAGATGTGTTAGCCTTATTGGTGATTGTAGTCTGAAGAGATGTATCAAGTGCCTCATACGGTATAATAGCATTACCAATATCAGCAGACGTAATGAGCTTGGTTGTAGCATTCTGAGGGCCAGCAAATTGAGCTTCAGCAACAGTTGTTGGGTTGCCTGAGAAGTCTACAGCCCTAACCCAATAGTATCTAGTGACGTTAGGGTTTAAGTTCCCCCTGATAAAGTTAGAGCCAGATGATCGACCAACATAAGACGCATTGCCAAATGTATTGTCTGAGCTTTCGTATATCTCCACATGACTGAAGTCAGCATCCGCTGGATTAACCCACTCAATGTCTATGCCGCCAAGAAGCCCAGAGGCTGTCAGTGATGTAGGTAAAGCTGGCGCAGTAGTGTCACCGCCAGATGTAGCTGTGGCTGAAGCATACGCTCCTCTGAAGCCCGTAACTGATACGCTTCTAACTCTTACAGTGTATTCTACACCATCAATGACGGGAGCTAAAACTACAGTGTTGTCTGATGTTGTCAGCGACTGTCTATTAGCACTGCTGGTTTGACCCCACTCAACTTCATAGTAGCTGACAAAAGAGTTAGTAGATGCAGTCCAGCTTGCGACTAAACTATTCTCAACTGTTCCATCACCTTGAACCTCAGAGCCACCATCAGCCAAGCTAAGTCCAAGGATGTTAGTTCCAGCAGATACACTAGGCAGCGTAGTGTCATTGCTTGTGATAGCATTCTCTTCTGCATTCCAATCAAAGGCGGCTGCTGATGTCTCTCTAAGCGTCAGTGTAATGCGTAAGTCACCAGCATCTTGATTGGAAGCAAACTTCCAGCCAATAACCTCAAACTCTTTAGCAGAGAAGCCATAACGCTCATTGGTAAAGCCTATGATGTCACCAACTTCTACACTGAAAGCCTCTAGGCCAAAGTCAGCGCTGAAGGCCATCTGCTCACGACCTCTAAACAAAGTAAGCTTAGCAAGACGCTGCGCCGCAGATGCGCTAGTGGTAAACGGTAGCTGTAAATCTAGTAGAGCTTCTTCGCCATTATCCTGACCTAAGAATGCACTTGCTTTACCTGTTCCACTCCCAGCACCCGTAGCTGTAAAGGTTACGCCCACAGTATTAGAAGCAGCACCTAGAGCAGTGAAGTTAGTGTTGCCAACCTCTGTGATTGTGTAAGCATCGCCAGTAACGAAGCTGCCAGCATTGGTTGTGCTAGTCAGTTGCGGGTAATCAGCAGTGATCCAGTTTTGCGCAGCATCGTTAAACGTACCGCTAACCCTGTTAAAGTTATCCCGCATAGTAATGCGAGTGTCTAAGTTTATTGGGCTGCGTAAGTCATCAAGCGTAAGGGTTTTAACAGGTGCAGAATATGCGCCAGCTTTGAGCTTCCAATAACCTGATCCCCAAAACAATGTACCAGCGCAAGCTGTAACCATATCACCCAGTACATCGCCCACTGGTCTATTGGCTTGAACTATACCATTAAGCTCATACCTGTTTTCTGTGCCACCGCCAGCAAGGTTAATAGTTTCATCACATTCATTAGCAGCAGCGGCAAAGGAGACATCATCAATAGCTGTATCAGCTAAACCATAAGATGAGGTCAGAAAGTCACGAATACATAATGCGGCGTTGTTACTGTATGCTGTGTTTGTTGTCCGTGGGTCATAGACCTTCTTACCTCTGACAATAGCAGTTACAGTAGGGACGCCACTAGCAAAAACATCTTGGTCATACTCATATCTGACATAAAGGTAAGATAAGCCAAGCCCCTTGAAGTTGCTGTCTACACTTGTCTCAGATACTAAATCACTATCTGCTGTAGTCTGTGAACCGTCATATTTCTTAATGCGGATCTTGCTATCCCAATCAACCTCATCATCACCAGACCCAGCAGTAGTAACAAAGTCACCATTGAATGTAGCGATCTGATCGTTGATATAGATGTCATCTACACTATGAACCTCATGCCCAGCCAAGACGATGATCTGATGTAGGTACTTATTCTCATCACCAGTTGCCTCAAAGAATGTAACGATACCACCCTTACGAACCCTACCATAAACAAAGTCTTGGGCTGCTACTCCACTAATAGCATTAGATAATATCTGACCAGATGTTAAAGCTCCACGATCTGGCTTAGGGGCAAGAGCATTCATTGCCCAAGAGGTGATTGCAGTAGTAGCGAGGTAGCCTACAAGGTAAGTCCCAAACCCCGCAGCAATAGTTCCCGCCGCAATACCCGCTGCCGCTGCACTGTAGCCAATGCCTTGCGTAATCATAACGCCAACGGTTAAAGGATCTCTAGGAACTCTATCCCAGCTATTCCAGTTTTTTACCGTATAATCACCTAGCTTGTATTTGCTCATATCTGTTTAACCCATGCTTGGTGAATGTAATCTAGGGGCAAATATAGCACACCTTCCTTAGATAAGAAAACAGCCTTAGTGCCTGTGCAAATACCCATAGCCACACCTATAATCCACCTTTGCGCTTCCTTAGTTGTAACCAACGCGCCAAGAGGCGGGATGTGGTCTACACGGTGTAGCTTCTTATCTACGGCAGAGGTAAAACTTGAGAACCCAAATTCTTTCTTTAGCTCGCTTCTGCGCAGGGTAACGGAACCCTTCATATAACGACCAAGCCAGTCATCAGCCCAGCCACAGCCATACATAGCTTTATAAGCGCCATTGGTGAATGTTAGGCAATCATGCTGCCCCCAGACAAAGGGTTTGTCATTAATTGACTTCAAGTAGCCGTTTAGGCTTTCTCTCTGCCCCATACTACGTCCTTATCCTGCAAGCTTGTGACATAAGAAAAGAAAGCGTCGTTAGGGTGCCGTGCAACATGGTTTTCTTCTGTGTATCTCCGGTTGCTGGCTTTTTCTAACCTAACCAGTTTGCTTTCCACGGTTAAGGTTATGACGCTACTCTCACCACTATCCTCAATAGTCATAGTATTCATGAGGCCACTGAAGACCTCTATAGGGTCAGCAGTATCTGTAGTGCCGAAGTAAACCTTACACTCACGCCTCTGATAGGGTTCGTCCAAGGCTATCGACACTAAAGAAGAAGGTACACCAGATAGAGACAAGGTAATGCTCTTAGCCGATAGGTCACTAGCTTCCTCTAATCCACTTATAGTTAGTAGGCTACCACCACCAGTATAACTATTGGCAAATATAGTTCTGTCACCGTACCCAGTCCACAGACGTATTGGAGCGCTGTCAAAATCAAGGTCAACGGCGTAATAAGGTTGAACCTCTGGCTGGCTAAGGGCTGTAAGTAGCGCTGAGGGAACTGTGCGGCTCATACTGCCTCCATTGCTCCGAATGTGATGCCATATATGCTTGCTTCATTTATGCTAAACGCTTGCTGGTTGCTAGACAACCTGAACAAACCCTGAGTATTTTGAACGGTTATCAAGATATTATCCGCAATGCTGGTTCTTACATCAGGCCATACATCTATGCTCGCTTCGCCCAAGCTATTTGTATCAACATCTGTAAGAACCTTGAATAACTGCCTAGCGCTTCCAGTGCCCACCTGAACGTAATCACCAGCCTTGAGATAGTCTGTCTGGCTGGTAGGCGCGCTGTCTACAGTAATAGTGCCACCAGATGATACGGCAGCGCTTGTGAATACAGTATCCGTATCACGCGCTGAACCCAGTGGCGTAGTGGCCGCTGGATCACCAAGATAAAACGTGCCAAGCTGACCCTTCAGCGAAATGAGCCAAGCCACCCATCTTTCCGCATCTTCGCGCTTCATCGATGGCAACGTGACATCAGCTTGCCAAGCCTTACCAGCATAAGCGTGAGCCTGACCCGCGAAGGTAAAGGGCGATCTGCTATAA
>Ga0181401_1001238_pt1 | contig 10248 bp, 18 predicted proteins | sample 24SPOviralmetaG_FD_130130 | JGI IMG/M metagenome (GOLD analysis project Ga0181401, IMG submission 130130) | Marine viral communities from the oligotrophic San Pedro Time Series (SPOT) site, San Pedro Channel, CA, USA - 24 SPOT_SRF_2011-07-20 | ecosystem: Environmental > Aquatic > Marine > Strait...
GAAAGACCGTCGGAAACCAATAAAAAAGATTTCTCTTGATGTTGTTTTAGAAGCAATTGAAAAGGTGGATAATCCCTCCACAGCATACAGCGTATTTGTAATCGCCAAAAAACTATTTTCTTACGGAGATAATAAGGAAAAGTTTGATGCGTTGGATAAAAATATTAAACAAAGAAAACGGGAAATACAAGTTGATAAAAATAAAAACCTCTCGCAATCTCTGCCGACATATAAAGAGATTGGGGCAGCAGTCAAGAAGGAAACTGAACCTCGCAAATATATTACAAGTTTCATAATGTTTAAAATTAATACACGCAATCAAGATGTCGCTCTTGCCGACCTCCACGCAAAACCGAAAGACCAATATGACGAGAAGAGAAACCATCTCATTCTTGACGGGAATAAAGTTATATTTATTCGTAATATTTACAAAACGGCACGGAAATACGGACAAAAGAAAAATATTATTGCTGTTAAAAAGTTTGCCGACGCTGTGAAAGAATTGCTGGGTGATGCTGATACAAAACCATTATTTACCCGCAAGAACGGGGAGCATATCAGTCAAGCATCTATCGCCTCATATTTAAAAAGGTATGTTGTGCTGGGACTGAACGAGGGTCTTATAATTAAAGCAGTTCTTAAATATGCCGACGAAGAAGGCAGTTATGATATGTTGCGAAAAATTAGTGCTAATCGTGGAACTGGTGTAAATGTTCTTTTACAAGAATACGATGTTTCAAATATTAAAGAACCGAGCGAAGTTATTTCACAGAAGCAAGAAGTTAAACAAAACGTGGAGGTTGAATAAATCTACGATAGTCTGCTAAATGGTAAGAATTAAATATTATCTTTTGGTTCATCGGCACTTCCACGCAGTCAAATAATGCTTTGGGTGTCTTGTATTTCTTTTTTTTTAAAACTAAATCATTATAATTTAATATTGGTATGCGTTTTAATATCTCCTGTTTTGAACTGAATAATCCAGCATATCCAATTCGGGTTCTCTCATAATTACTATACATCACAATAATAAATAATTTATTTACCATTTATACATATTCTAAATAAAATATTTTTTTGATTGATAATACTCCCTTCCTTTTTGCTTAAAAAACTCTTTGTTTGCTTGGTAATACTCCTTTCTCCTTCTTTTGTCTTTCTCCACATTCAACCCACAACAAGAATTACAATTTAAATCCGCTTTCAGTTCGCACCTAATACGCTCTTCTTCTATATTTAATTGTTGTTTAGTTTCGCACGGAAACTCCTTATATGGTTTCATATCCCACTCTCCGTCATTATCACGAATGGTTTTGTATAATTTAATGTCTTTTATTTCAATATAAGTTTTATGTAAGTTTTTGCGGTTGGTAAAGTTTGTGGTGCTTCCAACATACAGACTATCTCTCGTGCGAATTGTGTATATAATACTTTTGGAATAGTCGGGCATATTATCCTAAAACATCTTAAATTATCTTTAAATTTTATTTATACAAACATCATACTCGGGGCGGCAGGTGTCGGCGACGGCGACGGGGTTGGCGGCGGCGGTGGTGCTACTTTCTTTTCCCTTTTAGTATATTTCCTCTTCTCTTTCTTTTCAGGAGGTTTTACCTCCTCTTTTTGGGAAGCAATTAGTTCTTTATATTGTTTCATCGTGAGCGGTTTATCATCTGGGTCTTGTGCTGGTGGCGGTGGTGCTGGTGCTGGCGGCGTTTCCTTAACGGGTGTAATCTCTTTTGCTGCGGGTTTTGCTTTCGCTGCCTTTTTTGCTGCCGCCACATCTCGTAATCGCTGGTCGTTCGCTAATTGTTTAGCAGTTCTCTCTCTTTTAGGTTTTGCCTTTACCAATTTAGGAGGAGGAGGCACATCATCAAATTCCTCTTCTTCACTACTGGAAGAATCTTCAATTACTTCTATATGTTCTTTCTCGCTCAACTTTTCAATTGGTTTTCTCACAACTTTTTTCTTCGCCATATATATATATGGAGAATATAAAAAAGTTAGAAACCGAAGCGGATTTTAATTTGCTAAATAAAAATGTTGGAAACATTATTAACGAGAGCGTATATGAAGACGGGCGTGACTGGACGCAAGATGAGGTTAATTTATTTGTAAAACAATTTCAGCAGTTTCAGGAAGAAGAAGATGTTGATATTAATATGAATATGTTAGACCCTAATTTTATATCGCTGGAAGATTACAAGGAAAAGTTTAACGGTTTTGACGACGAAACCCTTAAATATATGGTGCGGTGCGAGAATAAAAAATTAGAGGACGCAAGAATTCCTCCTCTTATCGTGCGGAACGAAAATATAACTTTAACAGATAGTTTATCTAATGTTATATTAAATGGCGAGGAAGATAGTTCAAAAACAGAATGTGACTCAAATAGTGAAAGTGATACTCGGGGACTTGAAGAAACCGAAGAAGAAGAAGAAGAAAAAGAAGTCAGCGTCTAAACCTAAAATGCGGTCAGCGTTAGATGTGGCGAAGAATCCTGCTCCATATACAATCCCATTATATTATCCACCTTTTCCATCGGTGATAAATCATCAACCTAAACAAAGCGGGGTTCAGCAAGCGGTCGCGAGTGCTTTAAGAAATTATAAAGATATTAATGCTGCCGAATTAAGGAGGTTGCGTGGAGATTTAACAGCATACAGGCAAGAACAACAAACGGCATTCCATCAAAACGTCGCCTATCCAAGAGCGACCGTAAATGTTGGCGACGGAGATATGAGTGATATTAGTTCCTCTTCGGCGACAACCGCCGCCGAACCCGACAGCGATTATGTGCCTTCTGTTCCGTCAGTCGTTGCTTCTGTTGCTCCTTCTGTTGCTCCGTCTGCCGCTTCTGTTTTGACCTTTGGTAGAGCAGATAATTTAGTAGCAGATATAAAAAACCTTGTTGGAGAAATGGTTTATTCTCCCACAGATGTTAGTGATTTTGAGGGTTTTACATCGGCAACATCGTTAGGACGAGGAGCAGGGGGCGGCGGATTTAGAAAAGTATCATTTCCCGAATTTCCAAGTATAGCATCACAGAGCGAGCGAAAAAGTAGAAGGACATATAAGGATAATGCTGCTAATCGCAGATTGGGACGGGTGGGACAGAGTTATTAAAGTATGATATTATTATTCTCTTATTATATTATAAATGAAAATCGTTGAGATACAAAATAAAGATTTACGAGTCAATAAGGTTGAGATGGACTGCGATAAATGTATAAAAGATGGAAAAGGACGAAGTATAGCAGAACCTTTAATGAATACTTCTCATTTTTACATTATTAATGGTGCGTCGGGTATGGGAAAAAGTAATTTAATTGTATCATTATTAAAGTCGCAGAAAATTACCAAAGATAAAAAGGCGAAACTCTCATATAGGAAAATGTTTGATAAAGTCATATTTGTATCACCTTCTGCCGCCACAATAAAAAATAGTCCGCTTGAAAAAATAGCAGACGACCAAAAATTTAATGAACTCAATAGTGAAGTTTTTGACTTGCTGGAAGATATTGGCGATGATGCTGTTGAAGATAATAAACACAATCTATTAATTTTAGACGATGTTAGTTCGCAGTTGAGGACGAGAGAAAATGAGAAAATATTAAATCAAACTATTAAAAACAGACGGCATAAAAATCTATCGGTTTGGATTGTGGGTCACAAAATTACAGACCTCGCTCCCTCGCTGCGGTCAAATGCTAATATGATTTTTCTCTTTAAACCAAAGACAAATAAAGAGGTTAATGCGATACAAGAGGAGTATATGTTGATGCCGAAAAAACAGGCAGAAGAGATTTTTGATGCTACTTACAAATCTCGTTACGATTTCCTCTTGATAGATACATCGTTGCGGACGAGTGCCGACTTTCGTTTTTTTAGAAATTATAATGAATTGGTTTTTGAAAAAGAAGACAAAATGGAGAACAAAGATTAATATTTTTATTGACCTAATATATAATGGCGAACTTTTTAAAAAACGTTGGAAAAGCAGTCAAACACGGTGATAGAGCGGGACATAAAGCGAAACGGGCGGTTCGTCAGGCGAAAAAGGCAAAAAAGGCAGCGAAACACGGCGACACGCAGGCGGCGGCGAAATATGCGGGGAAAGCATTAAAGAGCGGTTTCCAAGCGGGTAAGCAGGGACACAAGGGGGCGAAGGCGGTAAAACGTGGCGGTAAGCAATTGGGTAAAGCGGCGTCTGCTGCGGCGACCCGTAATCCTGCGGGAGTTGCGAAAGCGTTTGTTGAATAAAAATATTACAATATAATATATGGAAAAACTGGAACTACAATTACAAAATAATATAATAATGTATTCTCGCCCAACCTATCCCTATTTAGCAGAGATTAACGGATTAAACAAATGGTATGACGGAGAGGAGTGTTTTCATCAAGAGAATAAAATCCGCTGGGTATTAGATGCGATAAAGTTAAGAAATGAGATTAATATTGAGAGGTTGGATTGCGAGTGGCGATTATACGTCCAAGACATCGCAGCAAATTATGTATTTTCTTGAAAGTTTAGGAATATAATTTTCAAAACAATTAATTAAAAAATTGATTTAGAAAATTATTTTCTTTTTATAGTATAAGATGAATAAGATTAGCGACCAGTTAAACGAGGATTATCATTATCAAACATTTATTATTGATTTTGCTTTTCATAATAAAAGATTGGATTGTGATAAATTGAAAAAATATTTAATTAGAGGAAGCAGGGACGTTGTATTTATAATGACTGGAAATGGTAGATTAACCGCTCTTGTTGAAGATATGGAAAGCACTAAAAATATTTTAAGTAATAAAATTGTGAATTATTTTAATACTGTTGAAAAAAAATCAAAAAAAATGTATGATTTGACTGTTCTTAATATTGAGGAATTAAATCACGAACCACATAATCCGTTTGATTATTGGTTGTCGCAGTCTATATATTTGATTGAGAAACGGGGTGAAAAATGGGATTACACCTTTTATATTAAATATTATAATAATGATTTTATAAACAGAATATATAGCACAGAATATATTGATTATTTTAGAACTCACGAAACACACGAGAACATTCAAGAGTATCTACAAAATAAAAAAGCGAAACGAGAACATAAACAGAATACAGAGTTGATGAAGAAAGAAATAGACAAAAATCTATTTATTAAAAAGATTAATACCCTCTTTGGTTTTACAAATAATAAAAGTGATTATTTATCTAAACGAATTGTATGCGGTTTGCTGGATTTGGATTATAAATGTAAAGGTGATATTAAAAGATTAAATATTATACTTACTGATTATGGGGTAGGGTATGATAGAAAGAAGATGATTAATAGAGAATGTGGTGTTTTCTTCAATATTTCTTTAAAATAGTATATTAGACATTAGACATTAGACATATGATTATTACTTTGTGATTTAGTATTTCAAGAATATTAGAAACTTTTACTTTTTATTTTTGTATTTCTTGAATATAGAATAAATATTCAATCCTCTAATCTTCCAAATATTACATATTTTACATTTGTAATTACAAATCTACATTTTCTTCATCTGTATCTTCATTTTCTACATTATGTGAATAATACAAAACCTCATTCGGGGAGCGGTGATAATCCCCAAAAGGGTCGTGTGGATTTTTAGAACTTGGTATTTCTTCATATTTTTTGTCTTTTATTTCATAATAGGTTTTATCAAATGTTTCAGTATAACCATTATCAGTTTGTATAATCTTGTATGGTGTGGGTTCTCTCTTGGTTGTTAGACAGCAATACGGGCAATAACACGCAAGTTTCGCATTCCATAAATATTTTTCATTATATTCTATCGCTACTGGTTTTCCCGAACATTTTGTGAAATCCATTTATATTATTGGATTAAAATAAATATTGATTCAATTTTTATTTTATTACAAAACACGCGCCAACAGGTCAATCGGGATATAATAATATTGGTTCAGTTCAGGTCTGCCTCTATCAAACCTCCCACCCTCTCGCAACTCAAATTGGTTTATAATATCCTCTGTTATTTCTATATTATAAAGACCATCAGTAAAAGAAAAAAGACAAACTGACCTCTTACCGCTTTTCAGCATATAATCTATTTTACCTTTGCTTATCATCGTAGTAGGATATTTATTGTAAGTATTTCTTCTACTTTTTAATTCTATCAATACATCTTCACTCTCGTAATCCACACGACACCCCCGTTTAGTCTTACAGATATTCTCCCCATATTTGTCTTTTATTTTACTAAATAAGTCATCTTCTTTTTGGAAACCGAAATCTAAATCTCTTTGGAACATTTTATAGTATAATAATATAATAAATGGACGAAATTGACTATGAGATATTTTTTTTAGATATGTGATATATATATGAAGGATACATACTATTTATTTCGCAGCAACAAACCAGCAAAAAAGTTTGTTATGGTGATGCCGCCGCATAATCATATCCATCATTTCGGTTCGTCAGCACACAGGGACTTTACTTTGATGAATGATAAATCTTCAAGGTTTTATGAACCCGATAAAGAAAAAAAAGACAAAATTAAAACAAATTATATTAATCGCCATAAAAAAGACCCAAAAGGGGAGCATAACCCGAGTTCTATGAGCGATTTAATATTATGGAGCGAACCGACCTTACGAAAAGGCATCACAAAATACGAGAAACGATTTGGTGTAAAAGTGGTATTTAGTGATACAAAATTAACAGAAAACTTAAAAAAAAAATTGATTTAGATTTTTGTGAATTATCCAACAGCATCAACCCGACAAAAATGGAGAACACAAAAAAAGATATTAACAATCGGTTTCCAATCTTGCCTATCATTTACCGACCTGCGAATTGTCCCTTTTTAGACGAATGTTCCCCTCAATCTTTTTGGTGTATTCGTAGAAGTGTTGAAGAAGATTTCCCTAATTGTGTAATAAAAGAATATGATATTGATGACCTTACTAAATATCTTGTAGAGAAAAAACTTCCAGTAAAAAATATTAAATTATACATCTAAAAGCGTAATCGCTGAAAAACCATAAAAACCCGTAAAAATACATACAAATATTTTTTATTGTGAAAAGTGCGAGTTGAGGGTTTGTAATTTTTTGTTAAAAAAAAAATTGATTTAGATTTTTGTGAATTATCTAACAGCATCAACAGATACAAAATGGCGACTCACAACAAAGACTTCCCCCCCTTTGACCTCCTCTATCGCTTAACAACCAGTAAAAAGATGAGTGCGGCGTTTAGTAAAATTAACGAAATTAGAGATTATTACTTTGAAGGTTGCGAGATTTTGGTTCAACACGAAACGGGTGCGGGTGATAATTATGTAATGTTTAATATTATGGGAAAAGACGGCAAACCAGTTCAGTCGTATTTGTGGGACGAAGAAAAATCTTTTGATGATAAACCAGCATTTCACGATTGGAGTGAAATTATGGAGCAGCGGGAGGCAGAAAAAAAACCAAAAAAAGTGAAGAAAGGTAAAAAGAACCGCTCAAAAAAATAGTAATCGCTGAAAAACCATAAAACCCCGTAAAAATACATACAAATATTTTTTATTGTGAAAAGTGCGAGTTGAGGGTTTGTAATTTTTTGTTAAAAAAAAATTGATTTGAAATTTCTCCAACCTTTTAAGAGCATCAACGGTGCGTCCGCTGGGTTATTCAGCGACACCAAATTTAAATTTGAACTGAAAACTCATCAACCTTCCAAGAGCATCAACAGATACAAAATGGCGACTATCAACATCACTACCGAGTTCGTCCCCGAAATTTGGGAACAAATCAAGGAATACGCTGGAATATATCACATCTCTACTAATCTTATCCATTTTGATAAACTTACTTTTGCGGAACTTGAAGAAAATGTTGATGCTTATGAGGACGAAGTCCCTACACCATTTGGATATATTGGTATTGCGAGTATTTATGAAATATTATATTGTAAAGAGCAACTTGAATGCTCGGGAGGCAAATGGTTTTATGAGGGCGAAGAAGTAAAAGAAGATGAAAAAAAAGAGTTGCTTGTTAAATGGATAAAAAAAAAGTATCGTCAAGAATATAAATATCTATCCCAAGAAGATAGGATAGATTTTTGGAATGAGGTGAGCGAAATGATTACGCATCATTTTAAAAAAAGGGACGAAACAAAAGCGGCGGCAAAGAAAAAACGGGCGGCGACGAAAGCAGCAAAAGAAACGCCAAAAGGTATGATTGCCGAAATCAACAAGATTGAAGACGAGAGAAGAAGACTGATTAAAAGAATGAAAGACGACCAAGAAAAACTGAATAAACTGACTACGAAGGGGCGGGAATGGAGAACCAAATTGGATAAAAAAAGGGACGAAGTTCGTAATTCTAAAAATCAACAGAAAACTTAAAGATAAAATTGATTTAGATTTTTGTAAATTATCTAACAGCAGCAACAACAAATGGTATTTGATAATTGTGACCTTCTCAATAAAATAATGCTGTATAATTCTACACCTTGTGCTGATATTATGAGAGAGCATTTCAAAGTGTGTTCTGGTATGAGTCAGTTTATGTATATGTCTTATTTTGGTTTTAATCCATTAACACAATATGGTTCTAATGGTAGAAAAATCCACGTAGATTTTGATAAATATTGGGAAGATTTTGATAAATATTGGGAAAATTAAAAATCAAAAATCAACACTCATAGAAAAATCATCATCAGTTTTAGTTTTTGTGGCGAGAGCATAATCGCTCACACGCTTCTCAAAAAAGTTTGTTTTACCGTCTAAACTAATTGCCTCCATAAAATCAAAAGGATTACTCGTATTAAATATTTTTTTAATTTGTAGTTGGATACACAATCTGTCGGCGACAAACTCAATATAATTACTCATCATTTTCTCATTCATTCCCAGCAATCGGCAGGGCAACGCCTCACAAATAAAATGCTTTTCTATTTCTACTGCCTCTTTAATAATCTCTTTAATTTTTTCCAAACTCGGTTTTTTAACCAATTTATGAAAAAGACATACAGCAGTTTCCACGTGTAACGCCTCGTCACGACTTATTAATTCGTTGCTGAAAGTAAGACCATTCATAGCAACACCTCGTTTTTTTAACCAATATATAGCACAGAATGCTCCCGAAAACTGAATACCCTCCACGCAAGCGAACGCAACAAGACGACTTCCGTAAGACCTTTTGCGGTCACCAATCCATTTTGTCGCCCAATCTGCTTTCATTTTAATTGCTGGAAAGTTATTAACCGCATTAAACAATTTGTCTTTTTCTTCTCTTCCCTTAACGATTGTATCTATCAAAAGTGAATACGTTTCGCTGTGTATTTGCTCTATGAAAGTTTGGATAGAATAACACGCTCTCGCCTCGCTTAATTTAACTTCTTCCATAAAACGTCCTACAATATTTTCCATTACAATCCCATCGCTCGCAGCAAAAAAGGCAAGAATAATTTTGATAAAATGTTGCTCGTTTTCACCAAGTTTATCAAAAACGTCCCTGTCTTTACTCATATCAATTTCATCTGTCGTCCAAAAACAACCTAATTGTTTTTTATACAGAGCATATAAGTCTTGATGCTGAATGGGGAAAAATGTGTGACGGTTGTTTTCTTCTAAAAGGATTGGTTCGCTCATCAGTAAAAAATATGGAGATTATTTTTTTATGAGTTTTTTAAAAGAGATTTTTAAAAGAGATTTTTAAAAGAAACTGTCGCCCCATATTTTGTATGACTTATATTCACCATCTTCGGTTAGGAATATAAGATTAAGTTGATAATCTATCCTATAATGATTTCTAAACGGATATTCGTCTTTATCAAACAGTAGGAAGGTAAAAGTATCAAGAGGTATTACTTCTTCGGGGAGGTCTTCAACATAACATTTCACTTCTAATTTTGCCTGTTTTTTCAAATTATTTATGTAGGTTTTATGATTATCCCAGTCCAAACAATTATTATCAATCATCTCTTGTAATTCCCAATCTCGGTCTTTTCTCTTTTCTTTGGTTAGTGGCGCTTCCGCAACATACGTAAATATATTCCACACCAAATTAGGTTCGGTAATTTTGCTTACAATTTCCATCTTGAATGCGGTTAGATGATTGCCGTCAATCACGCTCAATTTTTTATTTAACAAAACATCAACTCGCACTTTTCACGAATATAGGATTTTGTAGGACAAATTATCTCATATAAATATATAACGATGAAAATAAGATACAAACCCTCTGTTCCGCCACCGC
>Ga0181401_1001240_pt1 | contig 10239 bp, 19 predicted proteins | sample 24SPOviralmetaG_FD_130130 | JGI IMG/M metagenome (GOLD analysis project Ga0181401, IMG submission 130130) | Marine viral communities from the oligotrophic San Pedro Time Series (SPOT) site, San Pedro Channel, CA, USA - 24 SPOT_SRF_2011-07-20 | ecosystem: Environmental > Aquatic > Marine > Strait...
ATTGACAATCAAGATAATTCAAATGGACGTCAAGTAAAAGTAGTGGGTTCAATAACTCGTGCTAATACAAGAAAGAGTAGAGTCCAAGGAGCTCTATTCACATATACAACTGTAACTAATGATTTTAGTTTAACTTTCTACAAATCATGGATTAATCCAAATAGAACATTTAATCTGGTAGGTGCAAATACTACTATGACAGATTTTAATCAAAATCACTTAAATACTACTACAGCCCTAGAATCATTTAAGTTTGGTAAGAAGAAATTCACCGGAATGGCAGGTTTAAATTTCACGGTAGGTAAATTAGGTAAAAGAGAACTACAAAATCTATCAGCAGTTACTGGAGTTCATAGAAACTTTAGAGTTAGTCCAAAGATTACAACATCGGCTCTAATTTTAGGAGTCTATTCTCCGTTTACACAATATTATGAAGGTAAATGGTGGGATCCAGGTCTACTAATTGTACCATTTAGTTCTTGGGATATTCAAATTACAAAAACATTCAAATACAATATCAGTTTTACTGGAGTTTGGCAATCAGGCGGAAATGCCTTAAACTATCAAATCCTAACTGGTGGAAAAATAAGATTTTAATATGAAAAAATTACTTATATTATTAATGTGCTTACCTGTATTTGCACTATCACAAGAGTGTTATACTATTAAAGCTGTAACAACCACTGTTGAAATGGAAGAAATCAGTCAAAGAAGAATTACATTTGGTATTAAGCAGATGATGGAAGATATTATCTCAGACAAATATGACTTATGTTTAGATGGAAAACCAGTTGAAGTACAAGTAACTTCGATCGAAGCACCAACAACTGGGATAGAAATAGGTCCATGGACTAAAGTGAGTAAAAAGACTATCGTTACTCTACTAGTCTATATGGATGGTAAAATAATTGAGGTAGAAGGCAAGGCTAAATCTACAGTAGAAGCCACTTTTATCGATCTACAAAACGATCAGTTAGAATTTAGTAAGACTGCATTTGCATCTGCTGTTAAGAAAGCCATCGAGAAGTCTATGAAATAGGGATATATAGTATAAGAATAATATATTATGAATCCATTCGTAGAAATAATTAAGAAAGAATTTTGGGGCAGAACGCTACTAAGTATTGTAATTGTAGGTAGTTTTCTAGCAGTCCTAATAGGTATTGAACATGCAATGCTAGGCGACCACAAATTAGATACTAATTGGAAAGAAATTCTAATGTTATTACTAGGTGCCTTAATTGGAGGCTTTAGTAAAGTAATCGACTTCTGGTTTAAAGACCATACTAATGATAAGCAATTATTAGATAAAATTCAACCAACAAAACAACCACATCAAATACCGGCTACTCAAAAAGTAGATCCGAATGCATGTCAATGTGAGGATTGTAAAAAACAAAGAGGAGAATCATGAACCCATTTGAATGTATAAAATGTATAAATGATGTAAAAACATCAGTACAAGGTAACGATCCAAGAACTTGGATGAAATCATGTGCAGAATCAACTATCTTAAAAGGTGGTGGTAAACACGAATTTAAAAAATGCCTAATAGGCAAAATAGAATCAACACAGCAACATATTGAAGATCCTGCTGGTTATGCTGACCAGTTATGGAATGAAATCAAAGGTGCTTGTAGTTAAATAAACAGATAAATTATGGAAACTTGCTACACTAGAGAACAAATTGAAAAGGCAATGGAAAGCTTAGGACATAAGTATTTTCACAATGGTGCTTACAACGTAAACATCGTAGGAGTAAGAAATGCAGCGACTGGCGATGAAATTACAAACAAATTTGACGATTGTATGACTATCTCATATAAAGATGATAGTGGCAATTGGAATTTTAACTGCTGGAAATGTACTACTGATCCAGGTAAGTATTGGGCAGAACACTTATTAAACAAAGATGGCGTTGCTATTTTAAAAGAGGGTCAATATAGAGGTTCTCATAAAATTAGAAAACATCAAGGTAAATACGATGCATTATGTCAAAAAGGTCCTGTAAAAGTATACAGAGATAATAACATGGATGACGAGTATGATTTAATTGAAGAGAATGTACATGAAGGTGTTTATGGTATAAATATCCATAAAGCTGGTTCATGGAAGTCTGGATCTGTACAAGTTGACAAATGGTCAGCTGGTTGCCAGGTATTCTCAAAAGAGGATGATTTCTACGATTTCATGAATGTAATGTATAAAGCCAGAGATAGATGGGGCAACTCATTTACATATACCTTGATTAATTCTAACGATATTGCTTGATATATACTAAAAGAGTGTTAACTCTATAAATATATCTAGCCTAATATGAAAAAGATAATCAACTGGATCTCAGGTCTTCTGAGAGACGAGAAAGGTACACCTTCATCAAAAAGGTTTATCGGAATCCTGGCAGGCATAACTTTATGCTCAGCGCTAATGATTAACCTTTACACTGATTTCCCAGTAGAGCCAACTTTAGTTAACTCTGTTGCAGCAATCTGTATTGGTGGTCTAGGTCTAGCGTCTGCTGACAAAATCTTCGGTAAGAAGAAAGAAGACAAATCTGAATAATTTACGGATTTTAAAGACTCGGGGGACGGGGCTTTAAAAAAATCACAAATCATGAAAGACATATTTGGAAAAATAGGCGACTTTTTAGGTGGCCTATCTACAATCCTAGTATCATTTGTTTCATTAAGCATTTTAGTTGAAGTAGTATTCGGCGTGGGTGTATTCGGAACTAATGTTGTAGGAAATGTTATGGAGATTGTAAAATCTCTTGGTGATGGAGGATTCGTTGGCTTAGTAGCTTTACTTATTCTATGGAAAGTATTCGATAAGAAATAATACTAGACTAACCATAATTTTAAAGCCCAGTTGAATACTGGGCTTTTTTTTTGTCTTTTTTTCAAAATAATTGCCTCTAGATTTTTTTATGTCAGATATTTTTCGTATATTAGTACTGTAATTATGGACAAGAACAAAGTAAAACATATCATCGACGAAGTTTACCCAAAGGTAAAAGAACACTACGGTATTTCTAAATATCACAGTGAATTTCCAGAAGTTAAACTACATCATAATATCTACGCTAGATTAACTGGCGAAGAAGATGCAGAAGGTGAATGTAGTCCACATGCAGAATTCGAAAGAGAGTCTAACACTATTTGGGTTTACTGGCCAGAGGCTAAAAGTAAACAATGGGTTATCGAGTCTCTTCTACATGAATATACACATTATTTACAAGACGGTGAAGAAATGAAAAGACTCTATGATGAAGGTCATGAATATGACACACATCCATTTGAGTTAGAAGCTATCGCGTCGGAACAAGATTACAAACTTTTTATATAATATAATATGACAACAAAATCACTATTAGAAGAAGCTAAATACCACTACTTTGCTGGTTATTCACAATCAAGAGTTGTAGACTTTGTATATGAGAATGCAAAGAGCGACAATCAAGCTACTAAAATTCTAAGAACAATATTCGGATAATATGACAGACTTTCAACTTATATCAGATTTCGTCGAAGCATCAAATGCTACGAACTCTAACTCGGACAAATTAGAAGTGCTAAAGACATATACTCAATACGAGTCAGTATGTAAAGCACTTAATTATACTTATGACACTTACAAACAGTATGGAGTTACTTCTGCTAATTGTAAGAAGAATTCAGATCTCATGGGCCATCCTAATACTTACGGAAGTATTTTTACTCTACTAGATGATCTGAATAATAGAGTTTGTACAGGCCACACAGCAATCGCTAACGTCAATCGATTTGTACATGAGAACTATATCTACAAAGATCTTATTTTTAACATCATTGACAGAAACCTAAAGACTAGGTCAACTGCCTCTATGATTAACAAGGTAAAACCAGGACTTATCCCTACATTTGATGTGGCACTTGCCAAAGCTTTTGATGAGAAGACTCAGAAGAAAGTTATCTGGGAAGATCGTTGGTTTGTGTCAAGGAAACTTGATGGTGTAAGATGTCTTACAGTTATTGATGCTAATGGAGAGCCTAAGTTCTTCTCACGTCAAGGTAAAGAATTCTTGACACTTGACAATTTGAAAACAGATATTAAAGCACTTGGCTTGAAGAATATAGTTCTTGATGGCGAAGTTTGTATCTTAAATGAGACTGGTGATGAAGACTTTGCAGGTATCATTAAAGAAATCAAACGTAAAGACCACACTATTGCAACTCCATTCTACTGGATGTTTGACATGCTAGACATGCAAGATTTCAACTCTAAAACTTCAGAAGTTACATTCGGCCAGCGAATTGCAGATCTTAATGCACTTTTTAATACTTCTAAATTGAAATTATATTCTCCACTATTAATTGGAGTACTAGAACAGAAAATCGGTAACGATCAAGTCTTCTCAGAAATGATGGCAGAATCTAAAGCCGGTGGATGGGAAGGTCTAATGCTTCGTAAAGACTCTACATATAAAGGTAAGAGATCTAATGAAATTCTAAAAGTTAAGCAAATGTTTGATGATGAATATACTGTAGTCGATCTTGAGAATGACGTACATAGAGTCATTGTAGATGGTTCTGAGGTTGAGGAACTGATGCTAAAGAATGTTATCATTGAACATAAAGGAAACCGAGTACACGTCGGTAGTGGCTTCAGTCACGAACAAAGACGTCATTACTTCGCTAACCCTAACGAGATTCTAGGGAAGCAGATTACAGTACAATACTTTGAAGAATCTCAAAGCAAGTCAGGAGAATACTCGTTGAGGTTCCCAGTAATTAAAGCAGTTTACGACGGCGTAAGAACATTTTAAATCATATACATGAACAAAATTAAAACCATAATCAAAAAAATCGACAGTGTAGATATTGTGCTTATCACGGCATTCGGACTCTACATGACACTACTTATTTCTAACCTTTTAAAAATGATAAACTAATGAGATACACAGTAACTTTTGAAGTTTATGTCGAAGGAGATAACGACAAACACGCTTACTCTAAGGCAGAACTTATTGCAAGAAACCAGAATATGTTGCACCCAAATCAACAATGGGATGTCACTAAACTACACAGAACACCGTTTGCTTCCCTAAACGTACAGGAAGTAGATATTAATGAAATTAAGTACGATAACCTCCAAAACGAAGGAAAGAAACTACCTTTTTAATTATGGCAAAGCAAAGAACAATAAACGAAATTAGACAAGTGAAAGATACAGTATATAAACACCCAGAATTAAACGAAGTAGAACAAAATCTACTAAACGATTTAAACTATAAAGCAAAATTAATTCTAGACATAGAATCTATTTTTAAAACAAAAAACGTACCGTGCAATTCTAAAAATCTTTATGATTTAAATGAAAAACAGCTAGAAAGTCTATTGATGGTCTGGAAAGATAACTAATTTAAAAGTGGAGTAAACAAACTCCACTTTTCTCATATTATATTAAAGTAAATTTTACTAAAATATGATAATTGTAGGATTACACATCGGGCATGATGCCTCTATTGCAATAATACGAGACGGTATACTTATAGGTACTACCGCAATGGAACGACTATCAAGAGTTAAAAAAGCTTCTAGAATAGAAAAAGAGCAATTAGAACTTTTTCTAGGAAATTGGGGTTATACAATTAATGATGTAGATCATTTTTCAATTAGTACATGGACTAAAGACTTAGTATCATGGCTTGATATTTACTCTCCATACGAACAGCGTTATCCCCTTTCTACATTCGGTACTTGGAAAAAAGAAACTCCTATTTTAAATCATTTTGATGATGAATATAGCGAAAGGGTAGAGAAAACAGAGTGGGGATTTACACTTCCAAATATAATACATCGTGTATGTGAACCTTATACATCAGACGATATTGAAATAGAAACCAGATTTGAAATCAATATTAGAATTGAAGGCTATGATAAAACTTGGAAAGGTTGGTTTATAGATCACCACTTAGCTCATGCTGCCAGTACTTATTTTACCTCTGATTTTGACCAAGCTGCTGTATTTACAGTAGACGCTTCTATGCACCATGCAGAAGCATGTTCAGGTTATTATATTGCTAGGGGTAATTTAATTCAGCCTTTTAGGAATCCAGGTTACATGTTAGGTAATTTCTATGATGTTGCAACAGAACATTTAGGTATTGGCCCAGGTACAACTAAAGCTGGCTCTATGATGGGTCTGGCAGCCTATGGTAGAATCAAAAGAAAGGCTTATGATAAATGGAAAGAGTGGACTGCACCTTTAAATGAAAGAAAATGGGAGCGAGTAGAACATAGATTTACAGATTGGTTATTTATGCAAATAAGCGGTAGATACCCAATGCCTTTACGTGAGCAGAGGCCAGAGATTTTAAATGAGCAACCAGGTTGGTGGCACTTTAATAGAGGGTGGCAATATCCTTATACAAAAGCAGAATCTGAAACTCAAGAAGGAATGGATATTGCTGCAACAATTCAATTTATTACAGAACGATCTTTAGTACAATATTCACAGGATTTATATGAAGAAACTAAAACAGAAAATGGTGGGAATCTATGTGTTGCTGGGGGTACTTTTTTAAATTGTAATGCTAACTATAAAATACAAACAGAAACAGACTTTGATAGAATGCACATGTTTCCAGCATGTGGTGACGATGGTACTGCAGCAGGAAGTGCACTTTATGTAACACATGCTTTACAGGATTGGCCTAGACAAAAATATAGCACTGCAGATTTAGCTTACACAGGAATAACCTGGATTAATTATGAAGAATCATTACCACCAAATGCAAAAGATTTAGATTTAGATATAATTGCAGATTATCTAAATGATGATAAAATTATCTGTTGGTATGATGGTAGATCTGAAAACGGGCCTAGAGCATTAGGACATAGATCTTTTATCGCATCACCTAAAAATCCAAAGATGAAGGATATACTTAATTCTAGAGTTAAATTTAGAGAGTGGTATCGACCATTTGCACCTATTGTTCTACAAGAGAAAGCACAAGATTGGTTTGTAATGGATTTTGATTCACCATATATGTTGCATACAGTTCCATGTAAGCGACCATTTGAAATTCCATCAGCAGTTCATATTGATAATACTGCTAGAGTACAAACTCTAACTAAAGAACATAACGAAAAATTATACACTTTAATTGAAAAGTTTGAAGAGAGATCAGGAATACCCATTATTATTAATACGTCTCTTAATGTGAAAGGTGAACCTATTGTAGAAACGCCAGATGATGTGTTGAAATTATTTAGAGAATCAGATGTAGATGTATTAGTTATTAATAATCAAATGTGGGTAAAAAATGAGTAGCAAGAAAAAACTAGGAGACTTAGAATTAGATGATTTTCATTATCATGAGGTAGTACATACTTTAAATATAGTATTAGGTTTAATTGATGAAACTTTAATTCAACATCCAGTATTAAAAATAGAGAAGGAAGCAAGAAGTGAAGTAGAGAAGGCAGCAGATCATCTTTTCGCAGCATATCAAAAAATAGCAACAAAATATTAGTATGTATTGGTTTAAAAGAAAGTGGAGACAAGTTAAAAGAGTGGCAGATTTCTTACCTATTATCTGGAAAGGTTATGATTGGGATTATCACTATGCTATAGAATTATTTCAACATCAGTTAAAGAGAACTGCACATGAAATTGAACATAGAGGGCACTCACTAAATAGAAAACAAACAGCCTCAAGAATTCGCACCGCAGTAGAGTTAATAGAAAAGGTTTATGATGAAGAATATGCATTTGAGTATAATAAACAAATGGAGGAAAAGTATGGTAAATCCTCTTTTGAATTTGAAGAGCTAGATGAGCTAGATAAAAACGGAGATCCATATTATACAATGGTTGAAAAGTGGGAGGAAGACTACACAGAAGCAGAGGTTAGTTTAATTGACGAAGAAAAGAATACATTAATGTGGGAGTCTAGGGTAAAACAGGCTCGCGCACATAAAATATTATGGCAATATATAGAACACAACATACTAAAGTGGTGGGATTAAGATAAATAAACTATGGAAAACAAACTATACGTAAGCAAAAACGGAAAAGATCTTTGTATCAGTTGTGAGACAGAGACTGAATATTCACATGATACTTCTATAGAATATAGAGAATATTATATTGAAGGTGCAGGACAATTATGTAAAGACTGCCATGATAATATTATCAATAAGCTAAAAGAAGTAGCTAAAAATTTAGATTAATGAAGAAGTACAATTGGACTAAGATTATCGCTTGGTCTGCAATTTTAACGATTACATATTTCATCTGGTCAAATATATTACGGCTGATATTTTAATGAGAATGAGTGGTAGGAAATGCAACAAGTGTGGTAAGAAATTATCCGCATCGAAGTTCAAAAATGATCAGAAGAAGACTTGCAAATCATGTGAGTATCGTTGGTGGAGATCTTTCTTAAGATACCTAGTACAACAAAAGAAATTAAGCCCAGCAGAGAGAATGGCAAGCCGAGTAGGTTATATGGGTGCTGGATTCTTAATGGCAGGTCAATGGACTGTAGAACCTATTCTCTTTATCTTAGGATTTATCTTTGTCCTAATTCAAGTTACCTTTAGAAAGCAATGGAACCTAGTAGCTCTACAATTAAATGGACTAATTGCTTGGACACTTCATTTTATTAAGACCCTAGCTTGAAACTATCACAAGACAATATCATATAACTACTAAATTATTACAAATATGGCATTTCAAATTAGAAAGTGTGAAAAATACACGAACTGGGAAGCTACCGACGCAGTCGATCTAGACCCTGTAGATTTTACAGATCTACCAGATTTTCCTTATGAAGGAGATGTTGAATCAGAAGAGGAATTCGTAGAGTATATTCAACAACTCTACTATGAAGATTGGTATGACATCTGTGACAAATTAGAATCTTTAGATAAAACAGATTTAGCAGATCAAATCTCAACGTTATTTGAAGGCGATATGGATATTTACTCATCAACTACTGATAAAGAAGCAAACGAATGGTTCGATATTGGTGAAGTAGATGAATCTTACTCTAAGTATGGAGGTTTCAACGGAAGACATAATACTTTGTCTGAAAGCTATTAAAAGTTGAAACAAATACAATAAACCAAGTATAATTAATAGAAATTTTAAAAAGCAAAACATGCAAGAATTATTAAATCAAATTACAGAAGCTATCGAAAGCATCCAAGATGACGCGGTAAAATTCGACGAAAAGGGAAACAAAGCTGCAGGTACAAGAGTACGTAAAGCAATGCAAACTATCAAAGGTGTTGCACAAGACGTAAGAGTTTACGTAAGCAACAAGAATAAACAAGGGTAAGCGAAACCTTAATTCGCACAAACGTTCTTTAACATATTAAAAGAGGCACTCAAAATCCTGATCAGACGGAGAGTGAGTGTGTGGCCGAAAAAACCCTGACGTGAGAGGGGTTAAGGCACATCTGACACCGAACAAGTTTCGGCTCAATTGCGAAAGTGAGTGATTGAGACTCGACAGAGTAGAAGATGGTAGATCGGGAAATAGACAACTAAACCTATTTCACGAAGAGCATTGCAAGTACCCGAGAGGAAGCCTTGCCCAGTGACCGAACAATCCTATTATGTAGGGGATAAGGTACAACTAAAGCCGTTGTGGCGCTACAACGAGATTAACCATCTTAAGTAGAACTTGAAATAACAGTAGAGTTAGTTGGTATGCAGTAATATATACAACATGACGATCTTCTAGAGTTGGTATACTCTAGTACACGATCCTCTTTTTTAATAAAAATAAATATTTAATAATGGCTCTAACGTTTATATTTGAAGAATTAAACTTTACACCACATCCCGAAGTAGAAGGGGCGTTTGAATCGGAATTATTTTTCGATAATAATTGGGGATTAAGAGTATTTTGTGGAACTAACGCATATACTTTTAATGAAACAGAAATTTATTCTACAGCAAATGAATATTCAGAATATGAATATTGGATTCATAAGCCAATAGATTTCATACCATTAGAAGAAGGACAAACAATAGGACCTCTTACAAAAGAGGAAATTATTGAAGTAGCAACAGAAATAAAAAATAGACCTTGGGTTCAAGGTTGGTCTCCTGGTGGCGTCGGAGAATAATAATATGGGGGATTAGCTCAGCTGGCTAGAGCGCCTGCCTTGCACGCAGGAGGTCATCAGTTCGACTCTGATATTCTCCACAATAAGCGAAAATAGCTCAGCTGGTAGATTTCCC
>Ga0181401_1001250_pt1 | contig 10190 bp, 5 predicted proteins | sample 24SPOviralmetaG_FD_130130 | JGI IMG/M metagenome (GOLD analysis project Ga0181401, IMG submission 130130) | Marine viral communities from the oligotrophic San Pedro Time Series (SPOT) site, San Pedro Channel, CA, USA - 24 SPOT_SRF_2011-07-20 | ecosystem: Environmental > Aquatic > Marine > Strait...
AAAAAGTGGAATAACTTTGAGATGCAAGTTCAATCACATATTGACTTAAAGTCAGATTTCTTTATTACTGGTATAACAGAAAATGTTGATGATACAATAGATCTGAAACAATTATCCTCTTACCTTAATAATGAATTACTTCCTGAAGACGAAGATGTTTCTATCCGGGGACGGATTGGAAACAAACGAGCTTACGGATTCCAGTTTAAAATTGACCGGACTACCGGTCGTCCTCGTGTTCGTAGCCTAAAGGTTGCGGCGGCAGAAGCATTTAGATCAATAAGAGAAGCAACATAATGGCAACTATTTTAAATACAACTCAACAGTATAATGCGGCGGATGTCGTTACTCATACTAACTTAAACCAAATTGTAGGTGGCACTACTTTTGTAGCCGGAGACGGCGGAGCAACGGACAATATAAGCCTAGAGGTAAATTCCGGTGGATCATTGCAGGTAAAAGATGAAGGAATTACTCCAGCAAAACTAAGTGATGGCGGTCCTCGTTGGAACTCTGATGGACAGTTTTTTATTGATGGAGTAGATACTAATGGTGACGGTAATAAAACCGCAGGAATTGAGATTAATGCAAATCTAGCTGGTGGTGACGGATATAGTTTTATTGACTTTCATTCTAAATCGACAACAAATCCTGATTATGATGCCCGGATATTTCAAAATAATAACGGCACTTTTGTCCTTCAAAATAAAACAGATGGGGAGCCAATTCGACTACAAACTACTAATTCATCGGGGACAACACAGACTGGACTTGAATTAAAGGGTAGCGGAGTTTCCACTTTGCCAAATATTACAAATGCTGACATTAATTCCGAAGGAAGTAAAGCAATAACAACAAAGGAGTATGTTGACGGTGATTCAGATTTTACAACTGAAGATAGCCAATCGGCTGGGTATCAAGTATTTCCAAGTGGATTAAAGATGGCTTGGGGTGAAGCATCGGACTCAACTACGTCCCCTGATAATATCGTAACATTTCCAACTGGAGTTAATTTTACGGTTGCTCCCACGGTTACAGTTACTGCCAATAAGATGACCTCACCTAGCACTTACTATTCGGAAGGTGTTCATAGTGTAACTACAACTCAGTTTACACAGTCAGGATACCCGTATGCAGTTGGCTATCGTTATATAGCAATCGGACACTAATCAATAAACAATTTAAATTATGCCACTAATACAATCAGGTAAAACTTTTAACGATGGCGAGCAGTTAACTGCCGGCAAGTTAAACCAAATGTTTTCGGATGCAAGCCTTAGCACCGCCGGTGTAGACGGAACGTCAATCATTGTTAATGCAAACGATGTGCTTGCGGTAAGGAGTATTAATAGTTCACGTATTGATAGCGGTGCCGTCATTACAGACAAGTTGCCGGACAGCACGGACAAAACTGACGGTGTAACTTTTGCTAAGATGCAACACATTAGTTCGGGTAAGATCCTTGGTCGCACCTCGGCAAATGACGGACAAATCGGAGAGTCTTTTGATTTTAAAGATGAAGATGATATGTCATCTGACAGTGCTACTGCACTAGCTTCACAACAAAGTATTAAGGCTTATGTTGATGATGAAATATCTGATAACGGAATCACTCAAACTTCGGGAACTGCTCCTTATTTTGGTTGCAGGGCTTTTGCTTCTTATGACGGAGTCAACGATGTGCTTCACACTGCTGGCAACGGAAATTTAACCGTATCAAGATCCGAGGCTGGAAAATATGTATTTACTTTTGTTACAGCAATGCCTGATGACGACTACTCCATCGTCATCGGCGGCAGTTTTCCGGGTAAGAGTACAATTTCCTACATTTCTGCATTCCGAACTTCAGCTAAGACTGCAACTAGTTTTACATTGCAAGTTAGGGGAGGAGCACCGTCAGGAACTACGTATGATGCAAGCATCGTAGATGTGGCAGTCTTTAGATAGTGATGAACCCTCTTCTTCAATCAGTTCAACTAGCATTGAAAAATGCTGAACAGAAAGAAGCCCTTGATCAAATAGATGAAGCAGTTAAATTTTGTATTAAACATGAGAACGGAAAAGTATTCGATGGCTGGGACAAGGACCTCATCCGCCTCATGGTCGCATACCACTGGGCAAAAAAAACTTTAATAGTTCATAAAAATGAAGACAACACTATTAGGTCAATACTTATGTGGTATCATTGTGACAGGAGTGACGGATGGAATTTTGTTAATAACTGGGAGCCTGACAAAAAAGACGGGGATAGCATATTCATGGCTTTTCTTTTTGCTTACGGCAAGGACTCCTTCAAGGAGTTAACAAAGGACTTTATTAATAAATGCCCGGAAGTTCTTACTAAGAATAAAATAGGATTACGATACAGAAGCGGATTTCCAAAACGAATACTTTACAGCAACAAACTTTTTAAAAAAATAATTAACCAATAAATATTATGGGAGGCAAAGGCGGAGGCGGAACAACAATAAAACAACCACCACCCATCGATCCGGGTAAGGCGATGGGGGAATATCTTTTCGGGACTAGGTTCCGACAGGACTTTGATGGTGTAACGGATCCTCGATTGCAGAATCGGTTAATCGCCGCCGAAAGGCAATTCCGTCCGCAGTATGCCGCACTTGAACTAGCGGACATTAACACGTTTGCTAAAGGGTTAAAAGGCGGTAAAGACAGTGCTGAATACAAACGATTAGAAGCCAAGCTAGCAGGGTTGCAAGCCGGCAAGGGTGGTGTTACTAATGAAGAGGCAATGAAAATTGCCCGTGCGGCGGTAGGTGCGGAGCCTCAACAAAGTTATCGTTACTATGTTAAAGGAGGCTCAGGCAGAAATTTTCGCCAAAAAGCTGGATATAGGACGAGAACAAATAAAAACTACAAGGAAGAAAAAGCTGATTACGATGCAGAAGTCAGGCAGATAGCTGAATCTCTAGGAGGAAACCGTGAATCTCAAATAGCTTCTGTAATGGCTGAGATGAAACAGCTTGAGGATATGCCTTCCCAAGGTGGACTCTTTGATTTACTCGAAGAACAGTCAACCCGGGCAGGTGCATTGCAACGTGAGCAACTAGGTTTACAACGTGCTGATGATGTAGCGGCATTGCAGGAGTTCGCACCTCAAGTAGTTGATGCTTACCGTGATGCCGACCCTTATTCAACTAGGTTAGCAGACTTAGCGGCAGATCAAGCTGAGTCAGCATTTGAAAGAGCTTCCGGACCAATGGGCTTTGAGGCTCAACGTCAGGTTGATCAGTCAGTATTAGGCAATCTGGGGGGCACAGCCTTTTCACAGCAAGGTCGTTCGGCTCTTGAAGCCGCCCTTGGACGTGAACAATATCAACAAGGTCGTGAACAGTTTGCGGCAGGTCTAGGACAAGGAGCCTTTGCTCAATCACGGGCAATAGCAGGAGATCTAGGTTCGACTATCTTAGGTCGTTCTTCTGGTGCCATTGGTCTAGGTGGTCAAATGCTACAGCAAGCAGTGGGAAGTGCGGCAGGTCCAATGGGACCTCAGTTGTTTGATCCAAACGTTGGTATTAATATGGCTATGTCTCAGAGATCAGACAACATGAATCTTCTTGGGGCACAAGCTCAGGCTGATGCTTCTCGTAGTGCAGGTCGTAGTTCGATGCTTGGATCTCTTGGTGGTGCGGCTATCGGATTGATGTGCTGGGTAGCACGTGAAGTCTACGGACCTACTAATCCTAAGTGGAAACAATTCCGGGCATGGGTAACAGATGATTCTCCATCTTGGTTCCTTAAACTATATGTGAAATACGGAGAGAGATTCGCTAAGTTCATCTCTGACAAACCTCGTCTCAAAACAATCATCCGCAAGTGGATGGATACAAAGATTAAATAATTATGGCATTTCAAACAGGAACAAAAGTTGACCCTCGCCTGATGATGGCGGACTACAGTGGCTTTGCTAAGGCGGCTGAGATTGAAGCACAGGGTATGCAAAACCTAGCCGCAGGTTTAAGTGCCGGTGTGCAAAAGTTTGCCAAAAAGAAAGAGAAAAAAAAGGCGGATCAATCCGCAACTGATCTTTTAGTTCGGTTTGGGGGATCCAACCCGGCTCTTGCTGACGGGCTAGGCTTAGACTACTTGGATGAGAGTGGACAATTCGATGAAGAAGTTTTGCAAAAGTCCGCTAAAGAATTTGTCAATACTGTAGGATCTGACCAAATAGGAAATACAATTATATCAACCCTAGGTCTAGGTGTTAAATCTCAAAGCTCGGCGGCTGAAGTGGCTAGGAATCTTCGTGAAGACAAATTTGACCCCAGAGGTCGAGAGAATATACTTAGTCAAGTTCTCAGCCTTCCTGATATATACAGAATGAAGGACAACAAGATTACCCGTAAATCCGATGGGGCAGTAATTACACCTGAGATGCCGGAAGCAGAACCATTTCTAAATCAACCGGGTTCCGGATGGTTTGACCTGCATACTCAAGTAGCCCCTACCCCTGCACTAAGTGTAGGAGGTGGTGCTAAACCAACCGGTGAAATCGTCGAACAAGACGGCATTCAATACTCTAAGTTTTCAGACGGAAGTTTCCGACCAGTTAATTAATAATGGCATTTGACCCAAGCAAACCGTTCACGGTTGTCTCTTCGCCTCAGTTTAATCCAAATAAACCTTTTAAAAAGGTAGGTGAAGAACTCGAAGAAGACATCATAGTAGAGGAGCCAGCCCTAGAGGGTATATCTCCGGAGCCTGATCAGCCAGTTGTAGCTGAAGAGGATTCTTTTAAGGCATCCGATGTGCCTAGACAGCTTGCGGCAGGTATGGCAAGAGACTTTTTAACTTCAGTAGGAGGCTCAATAGAGCAGACTGCTGATGCTCGAACCTTGGATGATCCTTCAAAGATTTACATGGCACAGGCTATGATGATGTCCGGCGGTCGTGCCGGTCCTTCATTCATACAACCACCCAAAATTGTCCGTGATCTTACTGAGGAATACACACCTCAGAAGAGAGCCGAAATGAGGCAAGAGCAGTATGAGTTTGCCGGGCAACTCCGTGAAGATGCTCAAAAGATGAGCGACAAAATGGGTGTCAGCAAGTCATTTCAAAATAGCACCCCGGGCGATGTTGTTCTTGGAATAGGTGGGTTGCTTGCTCAAATTCCTACCGCAGGATTGACATATCAATTCAATGCTTACTCTCAGTCAGTCGCACGTGCAGAAGAAAAGTACGGAAAGAAGTATTCGGAATTTACAGAAGAAGAGCGAGAGGCAACTATTCCGGCTCACCTAGCCAGTGCGGCAGGTGGTCTTATTCTTAATCGTATTGGTATGCGAGCAGTTGGTGCGGTTGGCAAAAGGTTTATGAACGGTAAGGGAATGCTGGACGGAAATGCCGTAGGCAGAATCTTTACCGCAATGCTTACAGAGGGAACCGAAGAAGCCGCAGAAGCACTCCTCTTCGAGGGGATGGCAAAAATATTTTATGATCAAGGCACCGATTTATTCTCCAGAGAAATGGTTGCGGAATACATCGACAACTTTATTATTGGTGCATTAGTTGGTGGAACTTTCCGGACCTCAGTCGAGGGTGGTAGCTTTGTTGGTAAAAAGGTATTGGGCATTAATGATGACGGGGATATAGATCCTAAAGGAGTTATTAATATCGGACAAGTTCAACTTGATCCAAAGACTCGGAGTAACTTAATTACTCAGCCCAGAATCAGAGCAACCTATGAGACGGAGGACGGACAGTCTAACTCAGTTGTTATTTTTGCTAATAGCGATCAAGAGGCACAAGAAGTTCTAAACAAAGAGCTAGAAAAAACCGGAGAGGTTTTATCCAGTAATCCGGTTGTATACGAAACAATCGTTGGACCGGAATCCTCACAGCAAGAGTCAGACCCAGAACAAGAATACGAACCGGGGGTAGTTCCTACCGGTCTTGACCCTGACACATCGTCAGCCATTGACGGTATCGTTCGTGACCTTATTGATGTTGAGGGTGAACAATTTTTAGATGACAAGGTAGCAGAGACTGAGCTTATACTTGGACCAACAGCCGCAGAGTATATGCTACAAGAAGGGCAACGATATGCCCGGTATCGATTGGCACAGGACGGACTAGAGGCGGAGGGTATCGATGTTACCGAAGCACGTGCCGACACCGACAAGGCTAATGCCGCACGGACTCAAGACGAAGCCAGACGTAGACAGCTTAATCAATTCAGAGCCGGTCGTAAGTTAATCAAGTTACAGGACAAAAGAAAATCTCTAGAAAGAAAAAGCCGTAAAATAGCTCACAAGATAGATGAGGTGTCCTTTGATATTCTACAAGGAAACATTACCAAGGAAGAGGCTAAAAATATAAAAGATGATCTGCTGAATCAACAGAGCAGAACAGATTCTCAGCTTTCAGCTATTGATTCGTCCATTGAAACTCAAAAGCCATTGGTCACTGAGGGTATTAAAAAAATTCAGGACAAGAAAAGAAAAGCAAAGGGAGTCATAGAAAAGGTATTTGATAAGACCTTGGCTCCGGTTACCGAAGTTCTTGGCAAGGCAAGTGGTCGAGTCAAAGGTCTGTTCCGCAACTGGGAAAGAAATACATCTGATCGTATATTAAAAATACAAGAGCGACTTAAGGACGGATACAATAAACTATCCGAACTAAAGAAAAAGAATCCAACGAAATACCGTGAGCTAGTTCGACTAATGTCACTTGACCCGGATGATCCGGCTGGCAGAGAATCCGCTGACCAACAAGCGGACTTAGATCAAGCACAGGACCAAGAACAATCACAGCAAGAAGGTCAACCCATTCCGGTCGGTCAGGTTAACGTTGACGGTTTTAATGAACCCGGTCAAAGCAACACCGAAACAAACGGAACAATTCTTGATCAGTTTGGAAATGTAATCAATGAGGGCACAATGTTGCCGACGACTGAGCCGGAGCCACAGGAGTTATCGGTAGCGGAAAGAGCTAAAGATCTGGGCATTACCGAGCAAGAATTTAGAAATAAATATCCGGGCTTGGTCATGGCAATCGAAAGAAGAGAGAACCCAGTGTCCGCCCCCATTCCCGGAATAAAGGGTGCTAAGTTGCCTAAGTCTCTGGGTAAACCGCGAGTTAATTACGGACGTGTTTCAATTAACTTTGAGAGTGACGTTGACCGTGCTCTTTACATTGTCCGCCCAGATGGTAAGTCAGCCCGTAAGGGTGAGTTTATGAACTGGCTTACAAACACTTTAGGTATTAGTCAGAAGGACGTAGCAGAAATGAGCCGGGAGCTTGTAGCAAAAACAAGGCTAGCCGGCAAGCAGGCACTAAAGAACAACCAGTCAGAGATGAATATCAGTGCATCTCAACGTCTTGTTCAGTCCCCTCGCCCTGACAACTATTTAGCAGAACTCTCTGAGACTGCACGAAATGCATTTAACTTTGTCCGTGTCGCATTCCCCAATGTAGATATTATTGTTGGCGGAACCTTGGCAGAAACTCGGGCAAACATTGTTCAGACACTTAAGGGCAAGGTAGGTCTAAAGCAGGCTACTCAGATAGCCGACAGCTTTACCGACATGGACAACGGTCAAGCCGTATTCGTTGGCAATAAGCCAGTTGCGATTGTTGTTAATGATGCGACAGCTAACTCAACTACTGTCGCTCACGAGACATGGGAACTAATATTGAATCAAGCATTTAAAAATGATCCAAAACGTCTCAAGGAATTACAGCAATCCATTGACAAACAACTACGTGACTCTGGATTTGGTTTACTGGCTGATCAACTAAAGGGATTCTCTGACCAATATGACGGTGACATTCGTTACTCTGAATACCTTGCGGAGTTCGGTGCAATTTTAATTGACGGAGGGTTTAATCCCGATGCATTGAACACCCAGCAGAAGGGTGTCCTTGCTCAGGTCAAGAAGATTATCAACGGATTTTCTAGAGTTCTTGTCGGCAAGCAAATGTTCTTAGCTGATGCAAGTGCTGACAACGTTATGGAAATGTTTGTTAATGTAGCAAGCAAAGTAGCACGTGGAGAAACCGACATTGCTATAGAACAACAGGAAGCTCAGTCAGAGTTTGATCTAGGTGATAACATCAATACTCGTAGTCAGCTGGACCCACGTTTAACTATTCCGGCGGAACCAAATGTTCCCAAGTCAGAGATATTACAGAAGTCAGCAGGACAACGGGGCGAGGCTGTAATGAAAAAGGCAAATATCCTAATGGATAAATATCCCAATGCCTTGACTGACAGGAATCAATGGGTTGCATTGATGTCTCGTATGACGGGCACACGGATCGAAGATCCTAAGACCGGAGAGATCACCGTTCCTAGATTTCCTGAAGGCTTGTCCAAGTTGACATCCGTTGAGGGTGTCCTTAATGCACTAACTGAAGTGTCACCTGAGCAACGTAGGCTAGCATCCGAAGGACTAAAGGGCGGAGAAGCAATCCGCAATATGTTCGAGAACGGTGAGTTCACACAGGCTGAAGCGGCACAATATTTCCTATGGAATATTCTTTCAATCGGGATTAGTCCTTACCCACAGGAGTCAGCATTCATGCACGTCATGGAAAATGGAATCATTGATTTCATCGAAAGTGCTGTTGACGGAACGTTCCTTACCGGAGAAATGGTTGAAACAATGGTGCCCAAGAAAGAGAAGGGCAAAACAATTCGAGATAAGAACGGTGATCCCATCATGGTCCCGGGAGAAATTGATTCTGGATTGCTTAATTACTACAACTGGATCGACAAGACCCTAACCAAGGGCTTGCCCGGATCCGGTGCCAAATCAAACCTTCGTTCATTCGGGAGTAGCTTCCTGTCAAAGGCGGCACTCGAGGTTAAGAAAGGTGAGTTCGCCGGCAAGACCCGGATGGAAGGTCTGTATGAACTATTAGCGGACAAGGACACACCTACCCTAGAGCTTCGCAAGAAGTGGCAGAACTTTGCTACCGGCATGAGCTTTAACAATAAGATCTTTGACTTCATCTTATTGACTACTGGTCGTCAGGATTTATATGTCATTGATAGAGTCCGGACTGAGGACTTCTGGGATGCAACAATGCTCAGAGAAGAGATTGGTTTAAAGGAGGACTCATCTATTTATGATGGGGCTGAGTTGGTCCGGGGCAAATCCAAAGCCGCAGGATATAGCAAGATCCTAGATAACATTAGCGGCATGGTGATCAATGAGATTGCCGTTCGTCAAACAAGAACAGCCGTTCAGGAAGCATACGAGCAACTGGGTGTTACCGAATCGGCTGATGTTGGCAGGTTCCATTGGGAAACTTGGGTAGCAACTTCCGGTCAAGAGGTTAGCCACGGATCCATTGATGCCATTGTTCAGATCAAAAAATACGGTGACATTAAACGTGGTGCTGTTCGTGAAGGAAAGTATGGCAAGTGGGATTTCAACTTTGAATACATCAAGGAAAGAGGAAAGCCAGACAGATTTGAGTTCATTGACAATGATGGAAATACTTATGTTTTTAAGTTTGACACAGCCAAGAAAATTCAAGATGAAATAACAGAACAGAATAATAAAAAGAATTATAACCCAGAACATCGGTTCATATTAAAGGATAAAAATGGCAACATCATCAAAAGGAAAACAGACAAGACAAAGAACTTCACCCTCACCAAGGCTTGGTATGACCACGATGGGGTCGATGCCCAAGCCTACTTCAGCTACCTTGAGTCCCAAGCAGAAGAAGTTGTCCCATCATCTAATGTCATTGACGATCAGGGCATCGTAGTAAAAAGGCAACGGAACTATCAGACACCGGTCGAAGGTGTCACCTACGTCAACAAAGATCCAGATGAAATCCTGAACGTCAATCAGGATGAACGTGAAAGTTATCGCAACTTTGACCCGGACACTGGATTGCCAAGGACGAAACGTAAACGTAACTACATCCTCAAGCCTCAAGCATTACAGTTAAAAGAACTTGAGCAGGAACTTGCCAAGAATCCGGGCAACCAAATTCTTAAAGCTCGTGTTCAGGGAGCACGTGAACGGTATAGAAGACTAGCCGGATTGGTTCCCGGTTCCTCAGAGGTAATCATGCCGATTACTCTTTTTACGGAACTCCCATATGTTCCTACACTCAAGCAAGTTTCTTATTCCTTAAAGAAAAACAAGACAAAGCTAGGGCATAATCCAATCCTTGGGGTCAACACTCAAATCGAAGACGGAACT
>Ga0181401_1001254_pt1 | contig 10161 bp, 9 predicted proteins | sample 24SPOviralmetaG_FD_130130 | JGI IMG/M metagenome (GOLD analysis project Ga0181401, IMG submission 130130) | Marine viral communities from the oligotrophic San Pedro Time Series (SPOT) site, San Pedro Channel, CA, USA - 24 SPOT_SRF_2011-07-20 | ecosystem: Environmental > Aquatic > Marine > Strait...
AATCATAACTTCGAAAAACTTAGTTTTGCTGACAAACTTAAAGATGGTGTAGCAACTGTATTTGGTTGGGATAGAGATTTATTAGAAGGTGATACTGATCGCAGTAGGATATGGCGAGAAAAACAAGACGAGTTTTGGACTAAAGAAACTGGTCAACTTGTTACACCTAGATTAGTGTTACAATTATTTGGTACAGATTGTATGCGTAATGGTTTCTATGATGGCATATGGGTTAGTCTTGTTAAACAACAAATATTAAACAATCCAGATAATAATTGGGTAATACCTGATGTGCGTTTTCCCAATGAAATGAAAATGATAAAAGAAATTGGCGGACAAGTTTGGCAAGCCCGTCGAGGAGATTTACCTACATGGTTTATGGATTGTAGAGATAACAATATTAAACCAGAAGATGTACACCCAAGCGAATGGGCATGGATACTCCCAGATGAAAAATTTAATCAAATTATCTATAACGATAACACACTAGAAGATCTGTTAATAAAAGTTAAAAAAATCATTAAGTGCTAGGTTAACCTCCGTAACCCCCTAGATATATAGTGGTCCTGGTAAATACTACTAGCAAATTACTTTAGAGGAGCGATAATATGGCATTAGTCTCAGCAGGTGTTGAAGTTAGTGTAGTAGATGAAAGTGCTTATGGTGCCCCAGGTGCTGGTACAGTACCACTACTACTAGTTGCAACACGTCAAGATAAAACAGATCCAACTGGTAGTGAAGCGGACGGTAAAGCTAAATTTACTAAATCAGCACAAGCAGGCAAGGTAGTTAAAGTTACTAGCCAGCGTGAGTTGTCACAGTTTTTTGGTAATCCAACTTTCACTAAAAATGGAGTTTCAGTTGTACAAGGTAGTGAAACCAGCGAATATGGTTTAATGGCAGCGTACAGCTACTTAGGACAAGGCAATCAAGCATTTGTTGTAAGAGCAGATTTAAATCTAGCACAATTAGAACATAGTACAACTGCACCAACAGCGGTGTATAGTACTGCTAACACACTTTGGTTAGACACAGATGCAAGTAAGTATGGTATCCACCAGTGGAACAACACAACTAGCAAATGGGTTAACAAAATTCCAGCAGTTGAAATTAACACAGACGATGGAACTGATGTTGTTGGCGATGTACACACACCAACAACGGCTGCAAGTGGTGCAACAGATGGAACATTCCTAGTTGTAGTACATGTTGATAACGAAGCATCAGTGAGTGGCGCACGTCAAATGAGTATTGAATACTTTTATGGTGTAGCTGGCGCATGGGAAGTTATGGACAGCGACAGTGACATGACTGGCGCAATTGGTGTAACTTATGATGAACACTTCAGTGCACCAGCAAGTCCAGCGGCTAATGATGTTTGGATTAAAACAACACGCCCAGGCAACGGTTTAGCACTAGCACTAAGCACACACAATGGTACAGCATTTACATCTGCTACAGTACAAGGTATTAGTACTACACAAGCTGATGGAGCTGGCGCAATTACAGACTTTGTAGCACAAGATGGTTCAAGTACAACTGCATTAACTACAGGTACAGCTACAGTAGGTCAATACTTGTTAGACCAACAAGCAAATACTAAAGCTACTATCGTTATTAGAGAAATAACAACAGGCGGCGCAGTAGGTGATTTAACAGCAACTACAGTATTAGCACAATCTGCAACACCAACTGGCACATTAGCTACAGGTACATATTGGTTTACTAATCAACTTGATAAGTTAGATTTGTATGTAGTTACAGCAGGTAAGTTTTCACCTAAGGCAGGAACTTATAGCTCAACTGCACCAACAGGACCAAGCAGTGGTGATATTTGGGTAGACATTTCGCTAGCGGCAGAGAATCAAACTAACGAACGTGCTTATCCACACATTAAAGTTTATAATGGTAGTGCATGGATTTCACATACAAACTCAGATCAAACAACTACAACAGGTGTATTGTTTGCTAATATTACAGACACTGCTGCAGATGCAACAAATGGCGGTGATGCTACAGTTATTAGTGGTGGACCAAATCCAGCTGTATATCCAAACGGAATGGTTGCTGTCAATATGGGGCAGAGTCAAAACACAGTTCGAGCATGGAATGGAACTGCTTGGAGAAATGGCGTAAGCAATCATGCAGATGGTAGCGGACGTTTTGGTAGATATGCACAACGTGGTGTTATTGCAACTGCAATGCAGGCAGTAGCGTCAGGCACAGATCTCAGAGATCCACAATACAAGTACAGCTTGTTAGCGGCTCCAAATTATCCTGAGCTAGTAGACGAAATGGTAACACTTAATAGTGATAGAGGCGAAACAGCGTTTATTATTATTGACTCGCCAATGCGTAAAAATCCAACTGACGTTGTTAACTGGACTAAAAACAGTGGAAATGCAACAGAAAACGGAGAAGATGGACTAGTAACAAAGAACACATACAGTGCAGTTTACTATCCAAGCGGAAACACTACAGAACCAGTAGAAGGTAAAACTGTAGCTGTTCCACCAAGTCATATGGCACTATACACATATGCATACAATGACAATATTAGTTTCCAATGGTTTGCTCCAGCAGGAACTACAAGAGGTGTTGTACAAAATGCAAGTGCAGTAGGACACATTACAACAGAAGGTGAATTCAAAGCAATCAGTTTAACACAAGGTCAACGTGATGCTATGTATACTGACAAATTGAATCCAATTGCAACCTTCCCAGGGCAAGGAACAATAGTATTTGGACAGAAAACTCTACATCCTACAGCAAGTAGTTTAGATAGAGTTAATGTTGCACGTCTAGTTGCTTACTTGCGTGAAAGATTTGATGACATTGCTCGTCCATTCTTGTTTGAGATCAATGATGCACAAACAAGAGCTAGGGCTAAAGTAGTGTTTGAAAGATTCTTATCAGACATCCTTAGTAGAAGAGGTCTCAATGACTTCGCAGTAGTATGTGATGAAACAAACAACACACCAGCAAGAATTGATCGTAACGAATTTTATGTTGATGTTGCTATTGAACCTTCAAAAGCAGCAGAATTCATTTATGTTCCGATTAGATTGGTGAATACAGGAACATTATCTACTACAAGTTAAAAAATTAACAGAATACTTAATGGACGGCTTCGGCTGTCCATTTTTTTTGAGCTCATTTCGATAAATACTAACAGCCGGTATAACGAGGAGATTCAAATGGCAGTTATAACAACATTAGGTGTACCAGACAATACAGGTAACACCACAACTATTATGCCCAAACTACAATATCGTTTTAGAGCAACGTTTATTGGAGAGGGATTTACAGCGACTCCTACTAGAAGTGTAATTAGTGTAAGTAGACCAAGTCTTACACATGATGAAATTCCGTTGGACATGTACAACAGTAGAATATTTTTAGCAGGTAAACATACTTGGGAACCTATCACAGTTGTCTTAAGAGATGACGTAGATAGTGTAGTAATAAGAGAATTAAACGGACAACTGAATAGACAAGTTGACCATGCAAACCAAAGCTCACCGAGATCAGGTAGTGCTTATAAGTTCCAACTATTAATGGAAACCTTAGATGGTGCAAGCCCAACACCAGGAATATTAGATAAATTTGAATTAGCAGGCGCTTATATTCAAAATATTCAATATGGTGATATGGCATATGCAAGTAGCGATCAAGTTCAAGTTACTGTATCTATTAGATATGATAATGCAGAAATCTATGATGCCGCAGGTAATGCAACACTAACAGGCGCAGCACAAGATCAAACATTGAGTAACGCAACAGGCGCAGGTACCGCTAGTTAAGGGGTAGCCAATGGGATTAACAAGTAATACCGGCTTTTATAACCCAGCCGCAGAAAAATTTGGTGTAGATGATCCAGTAATGGTCAAAGCACCTCGAATGAAGTATCAGTTTAAACTGGAGTTCGTTCTCAATGAAAATGTGTTTATAGAAGATGCTAGTTTTAGAAGAACTTTTACGTTTGATAGAGTAATGTCAGCTAGCATGCCAGATTTTGATTATGGTATGCAAACACTCAATCAATATAATAGAATGAGACATGTTCCTACTAGGATGACTGTTGGCGCATGTAATATAAGTTTTTATGATACTAAAGATAATCAGTTTTCAACACTAATGAAAGCATATGCTGCACATTACTTTCAAGGACATGATATGGATCCAAAGAATTTTAGTGGGTATAATATGTTAGGTACAAAGTTTGGTGTTGGTGACTCACATGCTTTTGGTGCTAAAAGTATTAGTCCAGATGCTAGATTTATGTTTGAAGAGATTAGAATCTTTAATACTGATACAGCTCAGGGCGGAAGAGTTACAAACTTATATAATAGTATGATACTAAATGTACAATCTGATACATTAGATATGGGTGCAAGTTCTCCTTTAGTATATAATGTAACATTTCAGCCAGAACATGCTAATATTGGTAACTTAGGCAGTGCAGATATTATTTCAACAGCAGCGGCTCAACAAAACGTACAATCAACAGTTGCAGCAACAGTAGCTAATAGATCAACACAGCAGATAAATCAACCACTGGGACAGAGAATTTATACAGGTGGTGTTCTTGCTGCAGATGAAATAATTAGAAATGTCGATGGTGAAGAGTTTGTAATTAAGCTAACACCTGAAGAATTAGATGCATTGTAATTAGTAATAAATATTACTAGGATGGCAAATAATTTTCACCAAGGTATCTACGAAATAAAAAACCGTAGCAAGTATGTGGGCAAACATCGCCCAAAATATCGTAGCGGATGGGAATTAAAGTTTATGCGTATACTAGATGATCATCCTAACATACTAGCCTGGGCTAGCGAAAGTCATAGAATACCTTATCGTAATCCAGCAACAGGTAAAAATACACATTATGTTCCAGACTTTTTTATAGTATACGAAGACAAAAATAAACAACGAAAAGCAGAGATGATTGAAATTAAACCAGCAGGACAAACACTAGCACATGCAAAAAGTCCAATGCAACAAGCAGCGGCTATAGTAAACGAAGCAAAATGGCAAGCTGCAAAAGTATTTTGTAAACATCAAGGCGTTGGGTTTCGCGTATTAACAGAACATGAGTTGTTTAATAATCCTAAACAGCCTAAGAGAAGGAAAAGAAGATGACAGTATTATGGTCAAATACAGGAAAAGTAACAATAAAAGATGTTAGTTTGCGTTTTGCAAATGTAACAACCGCTCAAAGAGATACACTTAATACTCCGACAAATGGAGATATGATTTATAACACAACAACAAATGCACTTAATGTATATAAAAATGGTGTTTGGACAGCTTTACAAGATGGATCAGAACTACAAGGATTAGAAAATCTAGTAGAAGATACTAGTCCACAACTTGGTGGAAATTTAGATGTTAATGGTAATAACATTGATATGGGCACAAATATTATTAATGATACAAAAGTTGGTCAATGGGACACAGCTTATACTTGGGGTGATCATAGTACAGCTGGTTATCAAACTACTGCAACATTTGATGCAACAGTAAATACACATATAAATCGTAGTAGTGCTACAAGTGGACAAGTACTAACTTGGGATGGTAGCGATTTTTCTTGGACAACTCCAGCAAGTGGTGGTGGAGGAGCTGTATTGACTGATAATACAACTGTATATCCAGCTGGAGATTATATTGCTTTTAATGCAGGGTCAAATCAATATGCTTGGCAAATTTATAAAGATGGCCAAACCAACGATATAGTTGCATCAGGTCAAGCAACGATATTAACTTTTACTTTAGCCTCGCCAGCCACATTAGGCACCTATTCTTGGGATACTGGTGGCAACCATAAGATATTAGTGTTCACAAGAGCGTAAGGAAACAATATGAGTAGTAAAATTGAAGATGTCTTTGATTTACCTCCAATGAATGGAGAAAAAGTTGACGAGCCTATTAAACAAGAAGATACTGGTTTAAATCTTACACAACTACAGCAACAATTAGATGTAGCAGATAAAATTGATGCTGCATTGCCAATGGTAAGAGACTTAGAACAACTAGACGCTGACATGGACAAGTATGCTGATAAAGCAATGCATGCCTTTCAGGATCTTATGGATCTTGGACAAAATGTTGAAGATAGGCATGCCGCGGCTGTATTTGATACAGCAAGTAAAATGATGACCAATGCTATCACTGCTAAAACAGCAAAGATGGACAAAAAACTAAAGATGGTGCAACTACAACTGCAAAAAGCCAAGTTTGATGCCCAAGAAGCCAAAGCAAATGGTAAAGATGATACTATTCAAGGCGAAGCAGAAGAGTTTGAAGACCGCAATAGTCTAATTAATGCAGTAATACAAAAAATGGGTAAGCCTGATAAATAACTATAACGAAGGAAATCGCGATGAAAAGTTTGACACAATATCTAGCTGAATCTGAAAAAACCTATGAGTTCAGACTTCGTAGTCTTAACGAGATTTCAGATGAGCACATGGACCGTATTGAATCACATATGGCCAAATATAATATGGAGAGCATGAGCTCACCTAAAAAAACAATAATGCACACACCTAGAGGTTTTGAAGATAAAGGCGCACAAGAAGTATACATGTACGACATTAAAACAAAACTTCCAGCAACACCAAATAGCTTGCAAGAAGAGATTGCAGGAATTTGCGGATGTAGCTTAGGTTCAATGATTGTTAATAATATGTTAGAAGCTAAAGAGCTTTGGGACGTTGAAGAAGAAACAAAAGACGAAGAATCCAAAAGTGTATTAGCTGATGCAGACTATAGCGATTCCGAAAAAGTAGATCACAGTGAGCATTACGGCAATGAGTTTGTAGACAAATTTGTTAAAAGTCAGCCCAAAGGCGAACATAATAAAGAATATAAGGTGTAACGACATGAATTTAGAAGACTTAATCAAACTAGCAGGACTTCAAAAAGACAATACACCTGCGGTTGAACCAGTAGAAGTAGAACAGCAAGTAGCTGAAACGCCATTTAATGGCAGAGACAATATGAAAGCAATAATTGCTTTGGTTAATCCAGAACAGTTAAATCAATTAGTTGGAGATGCTCCAATTGAAGAAGAAGGATTTGCTAACAGCGGTGATGAATATGCTGGCGAACCAGAAGAATATAAAGGCACATTAGGTAGTCCTGCTGACCTAAGCCTTAGAAGATACTTGGGAGCAAACGGTGAACATGTTACTGTAGACGAAACAAAAGTATACGAAGATCATAAAGTAGAAGATATTAGCGAAGCGTATTTTAATTATAAGCTAGACGAAGCGCCAAAATCTGCATGGCTCAATCGGCCGAACAACCCTAATTCACTTGAATTACCAAGAGACATTGAACTTCCTCCAGGAGTAAAACTTCCACCAATGCCAATGCCGGATCCAAGAGATCCAGGACTTCCAGATCCAATGCCAATGCCGGATCCAAGAGATCCAGGACTTCCAGATCCAATGCCAATGCCGTATCCAATGCCAGAGCCAGGTCCACCAAATGATCCAACTCCGTTTCCGGATCCAATGCCAGAGCCAGGTCCACCAAATGACCCAACTCCATTTCCAGGTCCACCAAATGACCCAACTCCGTTTCCAGATCCAGAGCCAAAAGATCCACCAGGTGAACCAATTCCAGAGCCAAAACCGGAACCAGGTCCTAAACCACCAACACCAGGTGGCGGACCAGAAGAACCACCCAAAGATCCAGGCTTTGATCCTGATCCAGATTTTCCAGATGAACCTGAAGAACCTAAGGATCCAATCAACACAAAGATTGATCCAAAAGATTTAGATGGTGATTCACCAGCAGATCCAAAAGATCCTAATTGGGATTTGAAAATGGATGCACTTGGAAGAAATATACAGACTGCAAAAGAAAGAGACGAGATCTTTGCCAAATATGGTTTTTCTCCTCCTAGAGATGTACTTAAAGCACAAAGAGCTCGTGAACAAGACCGACGTGATCGTACAAATAAAGTCGGTTTTGATAAACTATACAACGATAGAGATGAAGATACTTTAAATAGTACTTACGTCTCGCAACGCGATGAAAATGGCAATATTATCGATCCAAACCCAAAGGAATCAACTATGAATGAAGAACCAAATGAAGGTAATGAATTCACTGGCGCATTAGCAAACGCTAAAAAAGCTGGTAAAAAAGAGTTTAAAGTAGACGGTAAAACATATCAAGTAGAAGCAGTAGAACAGCTTCATGCAGATATGAATAGAATGCGTAAACTATCAGGATTAACTGAATCAACCATAATGGAAAGACCCGGATTAGAAAATAAAAGAGGGTATGACCCATTTGGATCGCAAGAACCAGAAACTAGATTAAAAAATCAAAGAGGATTTGACCCATTTGGATCTCAAGAACCTCCAAAAAGTTTACAAGGTAAACGAGGATTTGATCCATTTGGTGGCGCACCAGGCGACGAAGGTGACGAGCCAGAAGATCCAATGGGAGGCATGGGAGAACCTAGTGGCGAACCAGCTCCAAGAGTACCAGATGCGATAGGACCTACACCTACACCACCTAAATCAGATCCAGAGTTTGATCCATTTGGCGGTGCACCAGGAGACGAAGGTGATGATCCAGAAGATCCAATGGGCGGTATGGGAGAACCTGGCGGACCAGCAAATCCACCAGCAGGTACAAGACCACCAGATGCAATTGGACCTAAGCCTACCCCACCAGCATCAGGAACAAGACCACCAGATGCAATTGGACCTACACCTACACCACCTGCTTCAGGAACAAGACCACCGGATGCAATTGGACCTAAGGATCCAGCTACTCCGGGTGATAAAGCAGGAGTAACTGCAAAACCCAAAGCACCTGAGATTACGGCACAAATGAGAAAAGATGCTGAAGCTTATGCTGATAGAGAAGGGTTACCATTAGATCAATTAGATTATCTTGTACCTGGTACAGTTGGCGGAATTCCAACAACACTAGAAGTTGACAAATTTGGTACTGTTAGAGATATGCAAACAGGTGATGTTATTGGCGGCGACGAAGCTGAAGCGGCTAGAGAAGCCGCTAAAGGAAGATCACGCGGACTAGGTGCAAAACCAGAAGCTCCAGCTACTCCAGGTGATAGAGCAGGAGTAACTGCAAAATCTGATAGCGGTGAGCAAAAATTACCTAATGGAATGACGGTTGGAGAAGCCAAGAGACTTGCTAAACTTGCTGGTTACTCCGATGAACAAATTGCGGCATACGAAAAGCGAGCAAAAGAAGCAGGCTTAATTAAGTAAGGGAAGACAATGCCAACATCACAGGAAATGAGAGTAGACAAAACGTTTAATGGTGCAATGGATCAAATCAATCGATTGCAAAAAGTTTTCCGTGATGAAGGCGGCCTTGCTAAAGCAGTAGTTGATGTTGGCGGTAGTCAAGACTTTGGCACTATACAAGAAGCATTTGACAACTTGTATGGTGCATTGGAAGATGCACACTATGATGCAATGGCTGGTATCGAAGTAGAAGCAGTAAAACAAAAGCTAGGACTAGTTAAAGAAGACCCTAGTAAGCCAAAGTTTCCAATAGAAATAGAACTAGCTGGCGACAGCATTTGGGATAGAGATGAACCTAATCCAAAAACTGTTACTGTTACAGACTATAAATTTGAAAAAGACGAAGAAGGTTATGTAAGCCTATATGTTATGCACAATGGTCCTTGGACAATTTACACAGACAGTGGATTTGAAAAAGAAATGAGTGAAATAGTTGGCATGGATCTTTCATTTAGTGAACAAGGCATGCAAGATGATGGTGTAGCTCATTTAGAAGGCGGAGAAGCAATGGAATCAGTAAGTGAAGGTTCATGTGGTTGTGGATCTAGTTGTTCATGTGGAGGTAATTGTACTCCAGATTGTAATTGTGGTCCAGACTGCGGAGACGGTTCACAAGCTGATGCAGAACTAGCACTATTAAAAAGAAACGCAGGTCTCTAAATGAGAATCTTTGAATTATTTGAAGATCCAGGCGATCCAGAAGAAACTCCAAAACTTAGACCATCTGACTGGTCACCTAAGAAAAAAGGTATGGATGACTTTGAGCCTAACACACCTTTTGCTTATGGAACAAAGCATAAGATGCAGAAGAGAATGGATAAAACTCGGCAAAAGGCTAAAGATGCTGGCTATGTAA
>Ga0181401_1001255_pt1 | contig 10160 bp, 9 predicted proteins | sample 24SPOviralmetaG_FD_130130 | JGI IMG/M metagenome (GOLD analysis project Ga0181401, IMG submission 130130) | Marine viral communities from the oligotrophic San Pedro Time Series (SPOT) site, San Pedro Channel, CA, USA - 24 SPOT_SRF_2011-07-20 | ecosystem: Environmental > Aquatic > Marine > Strait...
AAGGTTTATCTCCGCAAGATGCTATGTTTGTTACAATGGGAAATGAACAAATAGCCGCATTAGGTGAAGATCCATTAGCAGTACAATTCAACGGACATAGACCAGGCGAGTATGTATTAGATGTTGTAGGTGGATTAGAAAACTATGATACTGAATTACATGATACTGCAATGCAACAACAATCACTTGAATGGGATCCTAATGGTAACATTGACACACTTACTGCTGATGTTTGGGCGACTGAAGAATTTCAACAACAAGCAACAGAACAATTAGAGGGTATGGTAGAAACATACGGTGAAGATTTTTATACCTTTACTGACCAAGATTTCTATGAGCATGATGTTGCAACTTATGGACAAGAAGAAGTTGATCAATGGCATGATAACATTGAATTTAATGAAGAAGGTCAAATCAACTGGGACACGTTTGTTGAAGGCACTCAGGAAGAAGTTTGGGTAGCACAAGACAATGAGTTAATGCCTGATTATACTGAAGAAGAAATCTTTGTAGAATCTGATGAAGTGTTTGAACTTATCACAGAAGATGAAGCATTTGAAGAATTAATTAGTGAAGATGAATTAGAAGAATTGATTGCTGAAGAATCTCCTGTTGAAATAAGAGAAGAGGAAGTGATCGAGGAAGTTGAAGAACTCGTAGAAAAAGAAGAAGAAGCAGTTGAGGTACAAGAAGAAGTACGTGAAGAACTAGCACAAGAAGAAGTGCGTGTAGAGAAAGAAGCAGAACAGGCTGTTTCAAGTTCTGGGTCATCTTCTACGTCAAGACCTACATATCAAAGTGTTGCTATCTCACAATTTGTTTCTGAAGTCTCTGATGATACCCAAACTGCTAATGTAATTGAAAGTGTAATCAATGACGGTGGAGCCTCATCATCAGTGCAAATTGATTCGGGTGCATCACAAAGTTTTGCAGGACAAGACGGTAGCAGTTTTAATGACACTGGTTCACAATCAGTTGCTAGTTCATCTAGTAGTGATTCAACTGGTGTAATTGCAGATGATTCTAGCCAACAACAATTTGAACAAGTAACTGGTCAAGTTGATACGTCTATTGACGTTGCTAGTACGTCTGTAGACACCGTACAGACTTCTGCGTTTGAAGTTGCTGAACAACAGCAAGAAATGATGCAAGAAGAACAGTTATTCGTAGAAAACTTTGATGATGGTTCTAGTGGAGTAAGCAGTACTGATGTTCAGTTTGAAGATAACTTAACAGAAGCATTATCTTCTGGTACAGGGTTGACTGAGTTTTTAAGTCAACAAGCACCTGACTTTCAACGTTTTGAAGTACAGAACACGATGCAAGAACAACGCACTACAGACGCCGTAGAGAGTTTAGCAGACACAGTGGGTGCTGAAGTAGCATCTGCAAACTTACAAGCACAACTACAGAATATACAAGAAGGTGAACCTACTGATGATGGTGGGTATGCTGACCAAACGATTGCTGTTGCTTATATAGGTTATACAGCAGGGTTTAGTGCTTACACAGGTGAGCAAGTATATAGTCAAGGAAATGCAGGCTTCTTTGACGCAAAACAAATGCCAGACGGTAAGATAGATGACAACAAAATGGGATTCTATCGAATGGCTGGCAATACACAAGAGAAATTGTATAAGATGGTTCTTATGCAATATGGAATTAATCCAGATGAAGAAACACAGGAGCAAAAATAATGAGTGAAGAAAACATCAAAATCGAGGGCGGCGATGGAGTCGTTCAGAACTTAGATTTAGACAAGTATACTGATCTACTTCTAAAATTAGACGAGGCTAATGACAAAATCAAAGAGATGGAAGCATTAACCAAAGACTTAAGAACTATTTCCCATGAAGTAAAACCAAAAGAAAAGTTTACTATCGCTGGGCTATTTATGGACGACAACAAGATCAATGAAAAAGCAATCATTGGTTTCGCATCGTTCTTTATGATGGTTGCGTTTGGTATAGTAGACTTAGTGACAGGATTAGACGGTACAGATTTAGTTATATCAGACTTTATCTACACATCGTTTGTTGTTGTAACACTAGGTTCATTTGGTATTGCTGAAGCAGGAAAAGCATTTAGCAGTAAACAATAGGAGTATATTATGGCAAGTGTAGAATACGAAGGCATTAAGATGAGTGGCAGTAAACTGCTTATCATTTTACCTTTATTAGGAACATTAATAGGTGGAATGTGGGGAGGCTTTGAACTCTATAATAGATTACTTGAAGCAGAAGAAAAATTAGAAAATCTTCAACCAGAGATAATTGAACAAGAGATTGTTAGATTAACTGAACTTACAGAAATTATCAAAGATAATTTGCAAGGGGAGATTACAGAAGCATCTCGTTTAGCACGTAAGGTAGAAAGTGAATCAGCAAAGACTCAACGTGAAGTACGTGATGATGTCTATGAGATTGAAAAGGAAATGCAAAACCGTTTCAAAGAGCAAGACAAAGAAATGCGTGAGATGAGAAAAGAATTAGAAGAAAGAATTCAAACGATCTTAGAAAATCCTTTGAATGACGTAGAATAATTAATTAAGTTTTTTATTCTCTGCTGGCCAACTATAAACGTAAGAGCCTGCAAAATCTTTTACTAAGCAGAATATTTGATCTTTGTACTCATAGACACGAATATCTGCTTCATATCCGGGGAGGATTCTATCGAATTTCATTTCATAGTCTCCTCTTCTTTCTCCGTAAGCATCAACCATACCAGCAACAGCATTTAGTTCTCGTTGCTCGTTTGGTCCTTGATCACCGAGATTAGCAAGTACATTGATTTCTTCAATTGGTGTTGCTGTTAAAGATGCGAATACTTTCTGACCCATCATACGAATAGCATCATCTAAGTATCCGGGTAAGTTTTGTACTGAATGAAATCTTGCAGTAACATCACCATGAGTTCTTAAATCTTTTCTAATTTCTTGTGGCAATGTATTTGGTTCGTCAAAGCCTTCACTTTCACCTTCTTCATCTTCTTCATCGTCAACAGGAATAAGGTCTGTCATTTCATCATCAGTGTATTGATAGATTAAGTCTTTGTTTTGAGCAAGTTGAGCCATACGATCATCCATGCCCTGTATATCACTTGTATCTACGTTAGATAAAGCATCTGATGTATCATCTTTTGATACAGCATTACTGGCTTTGATGTCCAATGGGGGAATTTTATTTTTTTTGACGAGGTCGTCTGCTTCAAAAAACTCTTTAAATCTCATTGTATAAACCTTACTTAGTGTGAGGGGGTAGTTTTGCTTCTACAAACCACTCATGTATTCTTTTAACTGGATTGTATTTCTTAAATCTTAATTTAGTATTACTAACAGTCAAGTTTTTTGTTTTGATAGCAGTGTAATGATAAGTGTGAGAGTTTCTAGTCTCACACTCTGGTATCATGTAAACTTTCGATTGTTTCTTTTTCTTGTCTGCCATTTATCTCTTAGCAACAAGTGCAGTTACAACATGAACAGCATTCGCATTTAGTATTCATATCAGTCTCCTTAAACTTTGTACTCAGTACCAGCACCTTTACCAGTGCTTTTACCTTTGTACTGATCGTAACCACTTAGACGTAAAATATCTTCTAACATATTGTCAGGTGCATGATCTGCTGATTTATCATTTGCAACTTCTTCGCATTCATCTCTGTTTGCTTTAGCATATTCTGTACTGCAACCAACATAGTCTGCTAAATCTTCATCTGACATTTGATGTATTGACATTTCATCGTCTGCATGTTTACTTTCTGCTCCAACTAAATCACCTACTTTTGCAGGTCTTCCTTTAGTCTTGCCTGTGTTTTTCCATTGACCAGCACTACCTGTTTTATAGTCTCCAGCAAATGTCATTCCACCTGCTTTAGTTTCATCAATTTGTTCACCTAAATGATCCATATACACTTCATACTTGAGTGATAGTTTATTTGTATCGATGTTACGTACTTCAGGATCATCTTTAAATTCATCATACCACGTACTTTGAAATTGTGAAAATGTCATCGGTGACTCTTTACCTGTGTTAGGATCGATGTTTACATAGAATCCTTTACTACCTACGTCAATAGTTTCTTCTAAATTATCAGGCTCGTTTTGAGTTTTATAGATTGCTCTCTTAACACCTGGATGCTCAGATAAACCTGCTTTAATACCTTCAATTGCTTTGATGGCTCCAGTTTGATTGCCACCTTTATATCTAGGATCATTTAAAATGCCATATGCCATTTTAATTTCTTTATCTGAAAAGTCTTTTTCATCGATAACAGATTCTTCTGCTAACGAGGGTATTAAACCCATCAATGCAGTAGTGATAGACACTTTATCATTAGTTGCCATGCCCGGATCATCTTTACGTAGTCTTCTGTCTGCTTCGATTCTACTTGCATCTTTTGCATTGGCTGCTGATCTTGCTCTACCTACATCATACTTATTTTTATACTTTTCGTATTCTCTGATTTCTGCTGATAAACGTTTACGTTTAACAGGGTCTACTTCTTTTGGTATTCGCAGTTTACGATCTCTGATGCGTTTCATTATTTCTTCTTCGTACTGTTTTGCATTAGATGCTATACTCATTAATTCACTTGCATCTTTTTTAATTAATGTACGAAAATCTTCTTCTTCTAATAAATCTATCTCACCTTGAACGGGTGCAGATAATTTATCTTTTAAATCTTCTTCACTGAATGCCGCTACGATATCATTATATCTATGTGCTAACCCAGGATGCTTTTTAGCAAATTCTTTTTCTGACATCTCTAATGCATCAACAACTAATCTGTTGAATGCACCTTCAGTCAAATGATCATCTTGAGGATCAAACGGATGAGGTTTAGTTCTTTTACCTGTCTTTGGATCGTGGTTCTTACCTGATTCTTCATCTCTCAAGTCATCATCTTCAGAACCCATGTTTTCTTTTTCTTCTTTTGTTAGATACCTGTCTTTAATTTTACCTTTTTCTTCTTCACTTGCTCCGTCACGTCCTGCTTTTTGTAATGCTTCAAAACCTTCTTTGCCGTACTTTTTAATACCTGTGTATCTTTGTAGTCCGCTCTCGTCTAATTTTGCATTACAGTTACAATGTTCACAATCAGGTGAACATCCGCAGTCTTCTGCTTTTACATCTGCTCCACAACATTTGGCTGAGCAATGTGTATCTCTTTTTTCTTCTTCTATCACTTCTTCTGTGATTTCTGTAATGCCTTTAGCCCATTGATCTAACTCATTGACTTCTTCAATCTCGTTGATGATGCCACTGTTTAGTCTGTTGAGAATAGGTAAAACACTTTCGATTCTTGGATCAATTGTTTCTTGTGCAAACATTTCAGCAATGCTTGTTGCATCACTATCGTCTTCCATAAGAGCAGGTGTCCATGATTCAAAGTAATGATTGTAGCCTCTATGACTTTGCATCTTCTGTAATGATTCTTTTAGGGCTTTATGATGGTTGATGCCTTCAGCAATAAGTTTTGCAACCGACTCATTAAATTCACCTCTACGAGTAGCACGTACAAAGCCAGCCATCTTAGTGTATTCTTCTACTAATGTAGTAATGTGCTTACCTCTTTCGTCATACGGTGTTCCACCTTCTGCTACATGTCTACCATATACTCTTGCAATGCCAGGCATTCTAGTTGGGACTGCGAATCTTTCGCCTTCAGTATTTTCTACAAAAATTTTATGAACGTTTCTCCAACGTTGTTCGCCTTCACCTATTTGTTTATCATGTTGAATTACAACTTTGACATTAGGTATGTTATCATTGTATGATGTTGTTTTATTAACAGCATGATAACCTTCATTCATTTTTTCTTTCATTTTATAATAATCCCTTTGACGCATATCGTCACCTAATCGATCACTGTCATGTAATCCAAAGTTTAGTTGCTTAGATAATGCCCATTGCTTTAAATGTTTTAGCAATCCTGACCATGAATCATCGTAGTCAACACCTTTAGTTTGTCCTGGAGGACTACCTGCTTGATTGTCATCATAGTATAAGTTTAATGATGATGTCTTGTCAATAGTTGCCCATGCTTTACCATAGTTCTCACCATCTTTGATGAACTGAAACTCAAAGACATCTGCTGTCTCTGGATTTGTTCTTTCATTCTTTGAATCTTTAGGTGAAGGTTTGTACCCACGAGTCTTAAAGATATCATAGAGTCGTTTATTGAAGGATTCCTGATCAATTGCCATACTATTATTTATCTCTTTTAGTTAATCACAGCAAAGAACGGCAAGGGTGCAACCATTTCATCATGGTCACGCATATGCTCTGTTAAATCACTATGGAAGTCTGTAATGTCTTGTAATATACGTACTACAAGTAATGTAGCCATTACTAAGTCATCGTTGTCACCGATCTTAGCGGCGTAACTGCCACCAGATGCAACAAATGTTTTTAATTCACTGATCAATGCTTTACTTTTAACATTCATTTTCTTGCTTTCCATCAGTGTTTTGAATTTTGCACAAGCCGCAAGTTTTACTTTTTGTGTTGTGTTATATCCTTTACGTTTCTTACCTCTCTCACTTAAGAAGATGCCTTCAATATTTGATTCACCAAACTCTGCTAAGGATATTAGAGCGGCTTCTCCAATAGAATTGTTTTCTAATGAGTAGTATATGTTATTTGGTTCACCTGTTTCTTCTGCTATGTGTCTTGTAATTTGTCCTAACAATTTAATCTGTTGAGGAATATCAGTCTTATTATCTTTCCATTCACCTATCTGTGTAGTTGTATTTGCTTCAAAGACTTGTATAGCGGCTGGATCTCCACCTGTACCTAATGACGGATCTAATCCTACACAATAGACCATGCCTTTCTTGGGCTTTTGAAACCATCTAATTTGACCCATTCTGTTTGAGGGTTCAACTGATTCTAACATGATTAGTGTATTAGGATTGATTAATGTTTCGTCTGCAATTAAGAATTCACAACCAATCTCACGTGCGAATCTATCATCACCTAACTGGGCTTTAATTTCTTCTGCCCACTTGTCATCTCTACCTGGTTGTTCATTCCAATATGATCTAAAAGGCTTAAATCCATTAACACCAAGTTCTGTTTCTTCTCCCTGAGCATCGATATTCTTGTTTGCTTGTTTCCAAATCAATGCGAACTGATCTTCATCAGAGTTAGGAGTAGATGTAATAATTGCTTTACCACCTGTTGCTAGTGTTGGTGTGATAGAAGTCCAAAACTGTTCAGCAATTGTAGGTCTTACGAATGCAAACTCATCTAGGTATAAAAGTGTAATAGACATACCACGACCCGTATTCTCTGTAGTCGTTGCTGATACAATACGAGAGCCGTTCTCAAAGTCTAGTGAACCTTTGTTGTATGTAGTCACACCTGCTTTAATATGCATAGGGCAGTTTTCGTATGCGTATCTAATACGTTGCATAATTTCTTGTGAACCTGTATACTTATGTGCGGCGATTAGAATAGTAGCATCAGGTACAAACATAGCATACCATAACAAATAACCTGCGGCTGATGTAGACTTACCTGACTGTCTAGGCATCAATGCGATTGAATAACGATAGTTATGATATGTATCAATTAATCGTTCTTGGTATTCATAAGGATGATATTGAATTGATCCTTGTGTTGGATGCTGAATATAAAAGAAGTTATCCATAAAGTATAGATAACCAGTCTTAGGGTCACAACACTTTACAAAGTCATCAATTTCTGTTTGACTTTTGAAATGCGTTTTCTTATATGCGGATTTGACTAACTCGCCTGTTCCACTTGCGTTAAATTGGCTCATATTAGTATTTAGTGTACTTTGGGATCAATTTTCAAAAAAGAATTTACTTTCACCGAACGCAGGCTTAAGATCATCTAACCAACAAGCATCTTCATTGTACTCTGCAAAGAATGTTTGATATGAATACTCTGGATTTCTGCATTGCAACATACGCAATATAAAGACTTTTTCTCCTTTAATCTCAGTTATGCCTTGTATCTCTACTTTGCCCGGGGTACAACTCATAGAGGGCCCTCTGACCGTCCTAGAGAGCCCTGAGACTTGTTTTATAGCATCATTGTATATCTCATAAGCCTTATATAAAGGTAATTCAAAGTATTTTTTTGCACCTGTATCTCTTTCAATAAACATGTAGTAAGGTATAATCCCTAAACGCACTTGTTCTGCCCACATCTTGGCCCAGACATTAGGATCATCATTGATATGTTTTACTAAAGGAGACTGACTTCGTAATACTGCACCTGTGTCACGTAATCTACGTATTGCTTCTTTTGCAATTGGTGTTTGTATTTCTTGCCAGTGATTGATGTGAGTCATTATTGCTACATGTTTTCCTCTGCGTACTAACCTAGTTAGTAATTCTAGTAAAGCATATGAATCTTTATCTGTAAGGAAACGTTGCGGCCAGAATGATAATACTTTTGTACCTATGCGTATATTCTGTATGTGATCGAACTCTGGTGCTAGTAATGGTAGAAGATATTCTGCAAGATGATGTGATCTCATAATCATTGGATCACCGCCCGTTACTAACAAATCAGTAACTTCCTTATGTTCTTTAAGATAGTTTAAAAGATGTGTAGATTCACTACTAGAAAACTTTAAGTCATTGTCTCCAATGAACTGTGGCCAACGAAAACAAAATGTACAGTAACTATGACATGTCTGTCCTCTTGCAGGAAAAAACAATACTGTTTCTCTATACTTGTGTTGCATACCTTCTAGTGGTTCGTTGTCTAATGTAGGTATGTTGAGTGTTTGTTGTCCAGCTGGATGTGGGTTTAAACTTTGTCTAATTCGATTAACTATATGTTTTGTCTCTTTATGGGCGACAATGTGTTCACGTAATTCATCGTAATCTTTCTCATCTAACATACCTGGCTGAGGGAATGTTAATTGAAACACAGGATCATTGGGTACATTATCCCAGTCGATTAATTCATCGATTACATATTGATTAACTTTGAATGGTAATACTTGTGCTACTACTTTAATTGCTAATTGCTGTTCTTCTGTTAGCAGGTGAATCTGTGGAATCGTGTGCAAATTATTTGCACCATACACCTTAAACATTAATGAGACTTTTTGTAATCTTGGTAATCTAAAAAGAAACCTATAGCAACTAACACATTCATTCCAAGTGATGCTATGATCATATGTATGTCTTGGTAGATATCCATTTTAAGACTTAAGTGTAGATGCCCAACTGCCCAGAATGGAATGGCCAATTGCTGACTGATCCACGATAAAGTATATTTTATAAATGTAAATTTATTTGCCATGCTCATTATAATAATCGACTCTCATTTCTATCATTTGTATCCACAGACTATGTATTTGATTTGCAATACTAGGTAGATGTAGTCCAAAGTAACCTTTTAGCATACTTCTAACATCTTCTATACCCTCTTTTGTGAAGAATACATCTGCATCTAAAGAAACAGCATTTGTTCCTGGACACATAGTATATATCTCTTTTACTTTCGATATTTTGTCTGCATCGTCTTCTGCTAAGTCATTAAAGTCCCATTCATATATATTATCTAACTTTGGATACAAGATTAATTCATCTTCGACAGGTGAGATGTTTGCCTTTTCAATCATTTGACGTTTTGTTGCTAGTGAGTTTTTATCATTTGGATATTCAATCATTAACCATTTAATATTATCTATACCACCAAACATATCAGAGTGATTTTGGTCATGTATATATAAATGAACAAGTTTTCTAAATGAATGATTATGTCCTCCTAATATATTGATATACCCATTAGAAGCATTTTCAATAAACTGCTCTTTATGATTGTACAACCGCTTTTCATTAGCATTAGTAGTACCTGGAATATTATGATGAGCAATCATACCTCCCTCATCAATACCATAGTGTTCACTATGAGTAGTCAAATAATATTTCTTAAATAATTCTTTATCTTTCAACCAGGTAGGTTCAACGTTTTTACATAAGCCAATTAAATTTGATAAATGATTTCCCCCAGTAAATGAGGGATAGACGACAAATATGTTGTCAGTTTGTCCTAGTTCTCCCACATTATTTAATGTCTAAGCCTTGTGCCTTAGTTGCAACAATACAATAGTAATGTTCTCTCATCTTAATGGGATCTCCTTCTGGATCTTCTGGATTCTGTTGATCTAAT
>Ga0181401_1001262_pt1 | contig 10139 bp, 10 predicted proteins | sample 24SPOviralmetaG_FD_130130 | JGI IMG/M metagenome (GOLD analysis project Ga0181401, IMG submission 130130) | Marine viral communities from the oligotrophic San Pedro Time Series (SPOT) site, San Pedro Channel, CA, USA - 24 SPOT_SRF_2011-07-20 | ecosystem: Environmental > Aquatic > Marine > Strait...
TAAATAATGTCAAATCCAAAAAAGAAATTTAAAGACACAAAAGTCGGGAAGTTTCTTTTAGGTAAGTCCGGTCTTATTAATACGATCGGAGATGTATTACCAGACAAAGGTGTGTTTGGTATTGTTAAAAATCTAATAGATAAAGACCCAGATTTACCACCTCAAGATAAAGAAACAGCTTTAAAGTTGTTAGAGATGGATATAATAGAAATGGAAAATGTTTCAAAACGTTGGGATTCTGATATGAAATCAGATTCATGGCTTTCAAAAAACACAAGACCATTAACATTAATATACTTAACATTTATAACAACACTGTATATTATACTTGATTCATTAGATATAGCTTTCGATATAGATAGCTCTTGGGTTGAATTATTAAAAACTTTATTAGTCACGATATATGTAGCGTATTTTGGTTCACGCGGTTTTGAAAAGTACCAAACAATTAAAAAGTAAAAACAATTAAATTAAATTCAATGGCAAAAATTAGAGAACACCAACTAAAAAGAATTTTAGAGCAAATGTCTAGTAAAGACAAATTATTAATGGACATAGGCGATTTAGAAGCTAAAAAACATTCATTATTACATGCACTGCATACTGTTACTCAGGAAATGGAACAATACAAATCTGAGATGGAAAACGAATACGGTGCAATCAATATAGATCTTTCAGACGGAAGCTATACTAAATTAGATGATAATGGAGAACAAAATTCGTAAGATAAGTATAGGAGCTGACTACAAAAATGAAGCCATGCACTATTCAGTAGGTCAATCCGTTTACGGTGGTCATACTATAAATGCAATATTGTTTGAGGACTATGATAGCTCATATAATATTTTTATAAAGAAAAACAATGAAGTATTGCCATGGAAAAAGTTTAACTGTAACATGGCTATTTCAGTTGAATACGATTTAGAATACTAATGAAAAGCGTATCAAGATTTATTGTAAAACCATATAATTCTTTATACAACAACGTAAAAAAAATAGGTGACAATAGCCTCTTATTAAATACTAGTATAGAGAGCTTTCGTCACGTTAGTAAAGAAGCATTGGTATTAGCAACCCCAACTATTGATCCTGATTCACCAATAAAGGTAGGAGATATAGTTATGATACATCATAACATATTTAGAAGTTATTATGATATTAAGGGTAAAGAGAAAAAAAGTAGCACGTATTTTAAAGATGATATGTACTTAGTATCACCTGATCAAATATATGCTTATAAAAGTTTTGATAAATGGTGTGCACATTTAGATTATTGTTTCGTAAAACCTATAGTTGAAACAAGTAATCTAAAGACTCAAAAAGAGCAAAAGCATATTGGTATATTAAAAATTGGTAATAGTTCCTTAAATGAGCTTAAAATAAGCCCAGAAGACCTGGTAGGATTTAAACCATTTGGGGAGTTTGAGTTTATCATCGATGATGAGAGACTTTATTGTATGAAATCTAATGATATTGTTATTAAATATGAGCGTAAAGGAAACGAAAAAGAATATAATCCAAGCTGGGCGAAAAGCAGTTGAGGAATTGATTAAAGTAGCTGAAGAGCCGATAGTAGATTCAGGCGATGATATTACGGCTGACAGATTAAAAAACGCAGCAGCTACAAAAAAGTTAGCAATCTTTGATGCTTTTGAAATACTACAACGTATACAAGACGAAGAAGATATGTTAAACAACAAACCTAAAGAAGAAACTAAAAAAGATACTTTTGCTGGGTTTGCTGAAAGTAGATCTAGGTAATGTATCAACAAACGTTAATTGAAACATTAGAAGATTATATCAAGCCTCAGGTGGTGAAACGCCTTAATAAGTCCAAGAAATGGCAATACGGTTATAACAAAGAACATGACGTTGTTATAATTAGTAAAAATGGATTACTTGGCAAAGTCGTTAAAATAGAAAACTTAGTTATAGGTTTACCACCTGCACAAGATGTAATTTCTAATAAACAAAAAACATGGGTACCAGCAGAGTACCCTAAAGAATTACAGCGAATAAAAAGTGTATTTGATTGGAAGCAATATCCAATAGACTTTAAAGAAAAGTGGTATGATTATATTAACGAAGAATTTAGGAGACGTGATGAGGGTATTCACTTCCTACAGAAAGACAAGCCTATTTATATTACTGGTACTCACTACATGTATTTGCAGTGGTCAAAGATTGATGTTGGGAAGCCAGATTATAGGGAAGCAAACCGAGTATTCTTTATATTCTGGGAAGCTTGCAAAGCCGATGCTAGATGCTACGGAATGTGTTACCTTAAAAACAGGCGTTCAGGATTCTCATTCATGGCTTCAGGTGAAGCAGTCAACATGGCAACCATATCCAGTGATTCAAGATTCGGGATATTGTCAAAATCCGGTAGCGACGCAAAAACAATGTTCACAGATAAGGTCGTACCTATTTCAGCCAACTACCCGTTCTTTTTCAAACCGATACAGGACGGAATGGATAGGCCGAAAACAGAGCTTGCTTACAGGGTACCGGCTTCAAAACTCACTAGAAGGAAACTGGATCAAAACGACACACCTGATGAACTCGAAGGACTTGACACGACAATAAATTGGAAAAATACAGGTGATAACTCTTACGATGGTGAAAAGCTTAAATTATTAGTTCACGATGAAAGCGGTAAGTGGGAAAGACCTGATAACATATTAAATAACTGGCGAGTTACTAAAACTTGTTTAAGATTGGGATCTAAAATTGTAGGTAAGTGCATGATGGGTTCAACATCAAACTCTTTAGATAAAGGAGGCGAAAATTTTAAAAAATTATATTACCAATCAGATGTTACAGAAAGAAACCGCAATGGACAGACTAGTTCAGGATTATATTCTTTGTTCATTCCTATGGAATGGAACTACGAGGGATTCATTGATTCTTATGGAATACCTGTCTTCGATACACCAGAAAAACCAGTTAAAGGTATCGATGGTGAAGAAATAGAAGTTGGTGTAATAGAGCACTGGCAAAACGAAGCTGAAGGTTTAAAAGACGATCAAGACGCTTTAAATGAATTTTACAGGCAGTTTCCTAGAACAGAGGAACATGCTTTTAGAGATGAAGCAAAACAATCTTTATTTAATCTGACTAAGCTATATGAGCAAATAGATTATAATGGAGATTTAAGAAACACGGAAATAGTTACTCGCGGAAGTTTTCACTGGGTAGATGGTGTTCAAGATACACAGGTACAATTTGTACCAAATAACAACGGAAGATTTTATATTTCTTGGATTCCACCTAAACATTTACAAAACCGTGTAATTATAAAGAATGGAGTTAAAGCTCCGGGTAATGAGCATTTAGGTGCGTTTGGTTGTGATAGTTATGATATTTCTGGTACAGTAGATAAAAGAGGATCTAATGGTGCATTGCATGGACTTACTAAGTTTAGTATGGAAGATGTGCCACCAAACAGATTTTTTTTAGAATATGTAGCTAGACCACAAACCGCAGAAATATTTTTTGAAGATGTACTTATGGCATGTGTATTTTACGGTATGCCAATACTAGCAGAAAATAACAAACCTAGATTATTATATTATTTTAAAAGAAGAGGCTATAGAGGATTTTCCATGAATCGACCCGATAAAGTGTATAATAAATTATCTATAACAGAAAGAGATATTGGTGGTATACCAAACTCAGGTGAAGATATTAAACAAGCTCATGCTGCCGCAATAGAATCTTATATAGAAACTTATGTAGGATTAAAACAAGATGGTTATGGTGATATGTACTTTAATAGGACATTAAATGATTGGGTAAAATTTAATATAAACAACAGAACGAAGCATGATGCTTCAATTAGTTCAGGATTAGCTATAATGGCATGCAATAAACATATGTATACACCTGTAGCACCAAGACAAAGCAAACCTGTTAATTTAGGTTTAAAAAGATTTGATAACAAAGGATATAGTTCAAAAATAATTAAATAAATGGTTTATACTACAACTCAAAGTTCTTTTCCCGATCAGGTAGTACCAGATGCAGAAAAAGATAGTTTAGATTATGGACTTCAAGTAGGCCGCGCTATAGAAGGTGAATGGTGGGATGGAGCTGGTAGCAATTGGGGTAATACCCGATATGGATTTAACTACGCAAACTTTCATAGGTTAAGACTTTATGCAAGGGGTGAGCAATCTATACAAAAGTACAAAGATGAACTTGCTATAAACGGTGATCTTTCGTATTTAAACATTGACTGGAAGCCAATACCTGTTATACCAAAGTTTGTAGATATTGTGGTAAATGGTATGTCTCAAAGAAATCACGAGATAAAAGCATACAGCCAAGACCCTGGATCAATAAGAGCTAAAACACAGTTTGCTTCTAATGTAATGCAAGATATGCAGCAACAAGAAGAAAATGCAATACTGGAACAAGCTACTGGTATGAACTTTGCTAAAAGTCAATTAGGTAAAGAAAAAATATTACCAGAATCAAAAGAAGAGTTAGAGCTATATTTACAATTAAACTATAAGCAGCAAATTGAAATATCTCAAGAAGAATTAATAAATAACTTTTTAGATAAAAATAAATACCAGTTAATAAAAAGAAGATTAATAGAAGATTTAACTATTATAGGTATTGCTGCTACTAAAACAAGTTTTAATCAAGCTGAAGGTATTACTGTTGATTATGTAGACCCTGCTAATATTGTTTATAGCTACACAGAAGATCCAAACTTTGAAGATTTATATTATGTGGGTGAAGTTAAAAACATTTCACTACCAGAACTTAAAAAAGAATTTCCTTACTTAACGGATGAAGATTTAAAAGAAATACAATCATACAATAGTAATAATTATAATTATACACATAATTACGATTCTAATAATGATGATAATACTGTTCAGGTTATTTATTTTGAATACAAAACATTTAAAAACCAAGTATTTAAAATTAAACAAACTGATTTTGGTTTAGAAAAAGCAATTGAAAAAACCGACGAATTTAACCCACCAGAAAGCGACAACTTTAAAAAAGCGTTTAGAGCAATAGAAGTTCTTTATTCTGGTGCAAAAATATTAGGTCATAATAAAATGCTTAAATGGGAGCTTGCAGAAAATATGACAAGACCATATGCAGATACAACAAAAGTTCAAATGAATTATAGTATTTGTGCTCCTAAAATGTATAAAGGTAGAATTGAATCTTTAGTAGGCCGTATAACCAGCTTCGCTGACATGATTCAATTAACACATTTAAAGCTACAACAAGTAATGTCAAGAATGGTGCCAGACGGTGTATATCTTGATGTTGATGGTTTAGCTGAAGTTGATTTGGGTAATGGTACTAATTACAATCCAGCGGAAGCACTTAATATGTATTTTCAAACTGGTAGTATAGTTGGTAGATCGTTAACACAAGACGGTGATTTAAACAGAGGTAAAGTACCTATTCAAGAATTACAAACATCATCTGGTCAAGCTAAAATAGCTTCTTTAATTAATACATACCAGTATTACTTACAGATGATACGTGATGTGACGGGATTAAACGAAGCACGTGATGGTAGCACACCGGATAAAGATGCTTTAGTAGGTATTCAAAAACTTGCTGCTGCTAATTCTAACACAGCTACAAGACATATATTACAAGCTGGTTTATATTTAACATTGAAAACTTGTGAAAATATATCGCTTAGAGTTTCTGATGCTATTAAGTTTCCGTTAACTTATTCATCTTTAATACACAGTATAAATCCTTTTAACGTTGAAGCGTTAGAGGAAATTAAAGATAAAAATATATTTGATTTTGGTATTTACTTAGAGTTAGAGCCAGACGAAGAAGATCAAGCCAAGTTAGAACAAAATATACAAGTAGCACTGCAGTCAGGAAGTATAGACCTGGAAGATGCGATAGATATACGTAATATTAAAAACGTTGACTTAGCTAATCAAGCTATCAAGTTAAAGCGTAGAAAGAAAGAAGAAAGAATGCAGGCTGCGCAACAAGCTAATATTCAAGCGCAGGCACAAGCTAATGCTCAAGCATCAGAAGCTGCTGCTCTTGCTGAAGTACAAAAACAACAAGCTCTTAACGCTAGTAAAGTTGAACTTGAAAAAGCTAAAGCTGGTTTTGAATTAGAAAAGCTTAGAACAGAAGCTAGTTTAAAACAACAATTAATGCAAGTTGAATTTGATTTTAACATGCAATTAACACAAACTAGAGAAGGCGCTAAGAAAACTAATGAAGAATACAAAGAAGATCGTAAAGACGAAAGAACAAAAATACAAGCGACGCAACAATCAGAATTGATTGAACAAAGAAAAGGAGCTGGAGGGCCAAAGAATTTTGAATCTGCCGGCTTTGACACCATGGGTGGATTTGGCTTAGAACAATTCGATCCAAAGTAAAATAGTTTATTAATCTTATATTATATTATATTATGTCTGAAGTAAAAGAAGAAGGCACTTTTAAAATAAAAAAGAAGCCTAAATTAAAAAACATGGAGCAGCCAGAAGTTATTAAAGTTGACTTAGCTAATCCGCCAAAAAAAGAAGAAGATGCCGTTCAAGAGCAAATCACAGATGATAGCAATGATATTGTCGGACAACCCGAAAACGCGACAAACAGCGAAAAAGTGGTTGAAGAAGTACGGGACGCCGTTGAAGAAAAAGAAGAAAATGTAATTGAAGAAATTAGCGATGAAGCTACAGGTAGTACCGAAGGAACAGTGGAAGGCAGCAACGAGAGTGCCACCACCTTACAAGACAAAGAAGCAATATTGCAGGAAGCACAAGCACAAGCCCAACTTCCAGAAAACGTAGACAGTCTTGTAAAATTTATGAGTGAAACAGGCGGCAGCATAGAAGACTATGTTAGATTAAACGCCGATTACTCTAACGTTGATAGTAACGTATTATTACGAGAATACTATAAACAAAGTAAACCTCATCTAGATGCAGAAGACGTAAGTATACTTATGGAAGACTTTACTTACGATGAAGATGTAGATGATGATAAAGAAATACGCAAAAAGAAAATTGCGTATAAAGAAGAGGTAGCAAAAGCTAAAACCTTTTTGAATGGTTTGAAAGATAATTACTACAAGGAAGTGAAGTCACGACCTGGTGTATCTGGACAGCAACAAAAGGCGATAGACTTTTTCAACCGATATAGTCAACAACAAGAAGTTGCAGAAAAACAGCATCAGGATTTTATTACTAAAAGTAACGAAATCTTTTCAAATGAGTTTAAAGGTTTTGAATTCAATTTAGGTGAAAAGAAAGTAAATTATAAGTTATCAAATCCGTCTGCGGTAGCTGAAACACAATCTAACATTGGCAATGTTTTAGGGAAGTTCCTTAACGAAGATGGCAGTGTAAAAGATCCAGTAGGTTATCACAAAGCTATGTATGCAGCTAGAAACGCTGACACTTTAATTAAACAGTTTTACGAACAAGGTAAAGCCGATGCTATTAAAGAGATCGAAGCTAAGTCTAAGAATATCTCAGGCGAGGCCCGGAAGTCTCTAGCAGGGCAAGACGTGTTTGTAAACGGTATAAAAGTAAAAGCTATTAATGGTGTTGACTCTAGTAAATTAAAAATTAAAAAGAAATTTTAACTTAAAACCGTATTATTATGGCTATTGCACCTACGTTTGGGACGTTAATCCCTACACTCGCCAAAGGCGCTATAACTCCAGGTTCTTACTTAGATTTTACAAGTGGAGCTGGAAATGACTTCTCTCAGCAGTATTTACCTGAGATTTACGAACAAGAAATAGAAAGATATGGAAACCGTACGCTTTCTGGATTCTTAAGCATGGTTGGCGCTGAAATGCCAATGACATCTGATCAAGTTGTATGGTCTGAACAAAACAGACTACACATCTCTTATAACGCTTGTACTATTGCAGCTAATAACGATGCTACTATTACTATCGAAGATAGTGCTGGTTCTATTGCTGCTGGTAAAAATCAAGCTATTAGACTTAATTCTTTAATTGTAGTTATTGATCCTGTTACTGGTACAGAATCAAAAGCAATTGTAAAAGGAACTACAGCTACAACAGTTGAAGCACACCCATTTGGCGCTGCTACTTGGCCTGGTGCTCTTGTTGGTACTCCTTTAAAAGTATTTGTATTTGGATCTGAGTTCAATAAAGGAACTGGCGGACAAGCAGATACTATTGATCCTCAATTTACTCAGTTTAGTAACTCACCTATTATCATTAAAGATAAATATGGAGTTAATGGATCTGACACTGCTCAAATTGGATGGGTTGAAATTGCTACTGAAGCTGGTGATTCTGGTTTCTTATGGTACTTAAAAGCTGAAGGTGAAACTCGTTTGAGATTCAACGATTACTTAGAAATGACTTTAGTTGAAGCTGAAAAAGCTGTTGCTGGTACTGGTGGTATTTCTGCTGATGCTCAAGGAGCTAAAGGTACTGAAGGTCTTTTTGCTGCTATTGAAGGCAGAGGTAACGTTGTTACTGGATATGGTGGAACTCTTCCTGAGTTTGATGATATTCTTAAGAACTTAGATTCTCAAGGAGCTATCGAAGAAAACATGCTTTTCTTAGACAGACAAACTTCTCTTGATATTGATGATATGTTAGCTGGTCTTTCTGCTGGCGCTAATGGTGGTACTGCTTATGGATTATTTGAAAACTCTGCTGATATGGCTTTAAATCTTGGATTTACTGGTTTCAGAAGAGGTTCTTATGATTTCTACAAGACTGATTGGAAATACTTAAACGATGCTTCTACTCGTGGTGGTGACAATTCTTTTGCTGCTGGAGATTCTGATAACATCGACGGTGTATTAATTCCTGCTGGAACTTCTACTGTTTATGATCAAACTTTAGGAACTAACATCAGACGTCCATTCTTACATACTCGTTATAGAGCTTCTGAAGCTGACGATAGAAGAATGAAATCTTGGATAACTGGATCTGTTGGAGGAGTTTATACTTCTGATGAAGATCAAATGAACGTACACTTCTTATCTGAAAGATGTTTATGTGTTCAAGGAGCTAATAACTTCGTACTTTTCAAAGCTAGCTAGACTAGATTTATTTAAAGTCCCGGGTCTTCGGACCTGGGGTTTTATTATTTTTTAAATTATTTAATTATATTATATTATGGCAAAACAAGCTGCAAAAAAGCCTGCTGCAAAAACAGTTGAGGCACAAACTGAAATTTTAGAAACACCCGTTGCTGAGGTTAAAAAGTCAAAACCTAAAAAACCTGAATGGGAAATTAAAGATAGGCATTATTTTTTAAGTGGAAATAAAATGCCTTTAACATTTACATTACCATCAAGACATACACGTAAATATCCTTTACTGTGGTTTGATGAAAACAATGGAGTACAAAAAGAAATTAGATACGCTACTAATCAAAATTCTGTTTTTGTAGACGAACAAAAAGGTGAATGTACATTAGGACATATTATGTTTAAAAATGGCCACTTGCATGTTCCAAAAGAAAGACAGCAATTACAAAAGCTTTTATCATTGTATCACCCTCATAAAGGGCATAAGTATACTGAAAAAGATGAAGTATTAGAAGCTACAAATGAATTAGATTGGATTGAAGCAGAAATTGACGCTTTAATGGCTGCTAGAGATATGGAAGTTGATCAAGCTGAGGCTATATTAAGAGTTGAGCTAGGATCTAAAGTATCTAATATGTCTTCTAAAGAAATTAAACGAGATTTATTAATATTTGCTAAAAGAAATCCAATATTATTTATTGAATTAGCAAATGATGATAACGTACAGCTTAGAAACTTTGGTATCAAAGCCGCTGAGTTAGGACTTATTAAACTGTCTCAAGATCAAAGAACGTTTACATGGGGGGCTACAAATAGAAAATTAATGACTGTTCCTTTCGATGAAAACCCATACTCCGCATTCGCTGCATTCTTAAAAACAGACGAAGGCGTTGAAGTATATAGATCAATTGAGAAAAAATTGATATAAACACGTAATAATAGTTATAGAGGTGGTGCTGCCGCCTCTATACTCTATTATTTAAAACAAATATAAATGGCAGTAAACGTAAATACAGTATACAAAACAGTCCTTTACATACTTAATAAAGAACAAAGAGGATATATTACACCTGATGAATTTAACAACATTGCTA
>Ga0181401_1001272_pt1 | contig 10074 bp, 5 predicted proteins | sample 24SPOviralmetaG_FD_130130 | JGI IMG/M metagenome (GOLD analysis project Ga0181401, IMG submission 130130) | Marine viral communities from the oligotrophic San Pedro Time Series (SPOT) site, San Pedro Channel, CA, USA - 24 SPOT_SRF_2011-07-20 | ecosystem: Environmental > Aquatic > Marine > Strait...
ACTTTGTCTTGTTGAACCTACTGCAAGATAGAATATTGAACGAAACCCTTCTCCATTATCATTATTAATTCCACTCCCACCAGTATCAGCAGGAATTGATAAAACTTTCTTTTCCCATGTATTAGCAGAACTTATAGTATATGTAGAATTTACTTGCCGACCACTATCAGATACATAGTGCATAATTTCGTATGTTCCAGTTTTATTAGATTTTACCCAAAAAGATAATGTTAGTGCTTTTGCACCAGAAGTTCCATATGCAAGATGTTGAAGATTTTGTGCTTCAATTTTTTGTTGGAAAAATATATGGTCATTAGCTGTTGGAGAGGCCTTTGCTGTGGTACAATCAACTCTGAAAGCTTTTGTAAAACCATCATTATAGGCATTACCACTTGTTAAAGTTTCTTGTGTAATAGTATGTGTTCCTAAACTGGATACTTGTAAACCCCATCTATCACAAATAAAATTGACCGACCCAGTAATGCCTGTTGTTGATGTGCCTCTCTGAGCTACTTGCATAGCGCCATTGATGACAAGATTCCTACGACCAAGGTTAAGTGCCTTTGCAGAAGTTACAGCATTATCGGCAACCTTTGCAGTTGTCACCGCACCAGCAGCAAGTTTTGCAGTGGTAATAGAACCGTCTGCAATATCTGCTGATGCAGACGTTGTTTCGTTATTTAAATACTCTGCGAGATTTTTTGCGTTAGTTGCCATTAGACTTGATACCTCACCATTATGTTTGAACTATTTAGTGGAGTAAAAGTGAATGTCAAAGTGACACCACTGATACCGTAGTCTGTTGTTGGTTGCATACAAATACCATTGTAAAATACAAATGCGTCATTAACACTTACTGCGGTTGAAAGAGTAAATGCAGTCGCTGACCCATTACCAGAGAAGGTGTCTAAACTGTATCCTGTACTTCTTCTTTGAACTCCACGAAACCCAAGATGTTTCACTTCAATCTCTGCACCGTTTGATACGTTTGCAGTAAAGGTTAAAGTTGCACCAGAGATACCATAGTTTGTTGATGACTTCTGAAGAATACCATCAACGAAGACCATAACACTAGATGCACTAGTTGGTGTCTCACTTAAAGTGTATGCAGAAGTTGAACCATTTCCTGTGAAAGTATCAGTAGGAAAGGTCTTCATATTTGATTCTAATTCGTTGATACCAACTGAGCCAGGAGCAGGTTTTCTAGTATATGTTCCGATACCATGATGTACCACATAAATCTTTTCACCGTTGCCTGGGGCAGAATCAAACTTTAAAATTTTAGGAAGATTGTTACTATCATCAATAATGGTGTATGCAGAAGTAGGTTCTTGAACAATGTTCGATAACACGACCATAACATTATCCTCGTTACCGCCAGGCACTTCATTCGTGAGAGTGAATTGAGTGGCAGAACCATTTCCAGTAAAATCCTCTTTAACAAAAGATGGACTTAATCTATTTGTTGCTTGTACACCAATATAAGACATTACGTTACTTCCTGTAGAATTCCAGCGACAATATCACAAGTGCCTGCACTTGCGTATGCCAGTACCTTATCGTTTGAGTTAAGAACAACTTTCTGTCCAGCAACCACTTTCAATGTCGCACTGGAAGGAATAGGTGCATCTTTGACAATGTGGTGTGCTTTGTAGATTACTTTTGTTCCAGCGGCAGTTCCGTCTGCGGCACCAGAGTTTTGTGCATATGTGAATGTTGTTGTACTTGGAACAGATGCAACCTTGTAAACACCGTTTACATAATTGGTTGATGAACCTGTTACATTTACATACATTCCAACCTTTAGTCCATGTGCAGAACCAGTTGTTACTGTTGCAACATCACTTGAAGATACAATACTTGTGATTGACCCCAAAGTTGATGATGTGTCTTGAATTAATGCAGATACCGTAATACCAGATGTTCCAGTGTTCGCTGCGTCCAGTTCGATGAGAATCGAATTGACTCCACTTGAACCGTTGTTTGCAGTATAAACTGTTTGCGGCCCAGTTGAAGTGTCTGACGCATCTGACTGATAGAACTCACCAGCAGTCACAATACTTGCAAAACTATTTACGAAGTTGTTTGCCATTTTTACCTTCCTATTATCCTAATGCAACGGCAAGAGCGATACCAAATCCTTCAGTAGATATTACTCCACCGATTGTTGGAAATGTTAATGTTCCTGTCATCCCACTGTTTGAAATACCTGTTACGATATTAACTGTGTTTGCTAATGCAAAAGTAACTTGATTGTTACCGTCACTAGCGGTTGTTATTTGATTTGCAGTTCCTTGAAAGTCAAGAGATTCATTCTCACTTACAGAACCAGCAGAACCACTGTCAGCAGTAAAATCTAAATCAGTATTATTGACTGCTGTATTCAATAATGTGATTGCTTCTACTACATCTGTCGCAGATGCGATAATTCCAGACGCACCTGTAATATCAGCGATATCGCCAACATCAGTTGACAGTTCGTTAAATTCTACTCTCCACTCTTCAAAAGTGAAAGATGCTGGTGCGTTTCTATCTGCCATCTTTTTCTACCATTTGCAACAAAAGACTTTTAATCTCATGCATTTCTGACTTTAAACTATTTATCTCTCTTGTCGCATCCCTTAATTCATCTTTTTGTTTTTGTGCGTTTCTTGACCTTTCAACTGCGGCACGATATGCAAACACATTCGTATTCACAATTGCTTTCGACCCCATGTCTCTGATAAGGTGTTCATGACCTTCTACTTTTAAAAAATCACTCATTATGTTGCCAATGCGATTGCTCGCAAGTCCTTAATTCTTGGTGGTTCTGAGGAGTTAATACCTTGCATTCTAATCTTGATTGCAAAGGAGATAAACTCTTCTAGACCATCTTGTGTATAATTGTATTCAATAAAGTCATCGACTGTTGTTGATTCGTTTACTGATGTGTCTGGCCCACCAGTTTCGTTAAAGTATCTCCAACCGATTTCGTCAAAGTCAGATGCGTCATCTGAACGAAGTATCTTGTACATGACTTGAATTTCAGCACCAGAGAATCTAACTGCACTATGAAGTACTTTCAATGCAGTAGCAGGATTTTCTAATGTAACTCTCTTAGTACAATAGACTGCTTCATTACTATCACCATCTGGTTCTATTGGAGAAACATAATCTGTTGTTGGAAATACAGCAGAAGAACTGTCAATATTATCTAGTCGGTTTGTAAATGCAACAACTGATTTTCTGTCCAAGTCAATTACTGGAGACAAGTTTTCTTTTGTTGTTGACATTGTGAAATCTAAGAACATTGACTTACTACCAGCAAGTTCATTTGTTTCATTGATAGGTGATGCAACCAATTTAGGAGCATTAAAGAAGAAGTTTTCACCTATAGTAATTGTCTCTGCATTCTGAGCAGTCAGTGCAGCAGTACTATAAGACGATTGTGAACCACTTGGTGATGTACCAGTTGTTGCACGAATAGTACCTTCAATCTTTGTATCTGGATGTTCTACTACTGGAACGAGTGTTTGAATACCATCCATCATTGCATTTTCAGTTGCAGTTATAGAAGTTCCACCACTTGTACTGTCAGTATCAGATGCAGTAGTCAGAGAGATGACGTAAGAGTCAATTCCAATATTAGAAATGGAAGTGTGTGTCTTATTGATTTCAGTCAATGGTACATTGTTAATTTGATACAGTTCAACAGTTGCACCGTTAGCGTGTGCTACAGCAGTTGTACTATCTGCACCTCTAGTAACAGATGATAATCCTGTTCCAGAAATTGTACCTGTCATAATCTCATCACCAATTTTTAAATGAATAGTTCCACTTTGAGCACTTGATGGGAACAGTGATGCACTTGTCAATGTAAGTGTCGTTGCACTGTTTGTTATTGCACCATTAAGTGTTGTTGATATACCAGACTTTGCACCAGAGATAATCACGTTACTATCTGTGTCATACATATGATGGTCACGATGTGTAACTTTTACTTTTTCATTTAATGATGCAGTTGCAGAAGAGAAGAACTGTAATGGGTCTTTCTCAAGTGAAGCAACAGGTAAGTCATCGTTTACCAAAGTTAGATTTGCATTAACATTCGTTGAGAATGACGCACGATACAATGTAAACTTCAAGTCTTCAAAGTCATATGCAGTCCAAGTCGAGTTGTTCTGTGATTTAAAGAGAACACCCAAGTAAGGCTGTTCTGAAATCATACGATTTCCACCGACATCTTTTTCACCCATTCTTGAAATCCAAGTAAGGTATTTGTCTGAATCTGTTTGTAAAACAATTGCAACCTCAACACCATTTTTTACATATACAGGTGAATCGAATACAAATGTTGTAGGAGTTGCACCAGTACTTGATACACTCACTTCAGCAGGAGTTAAAGTTTTAGATGCAAATGGAAGAACCTTTGTGGTTGGATAACCAGTATTCATGGTTCTAATCTGACAGGTCACAGGAATGTTTTCATCCTTCTGTGAGAAGAATACATCTATCTTTGTAATATATTCTCCACCTTCTGCTTGTGGCATAATTGATTGGGCCAGCGGATCCCACCATCCGACCACTGCATCTCTAGTAGATGTTTCAGTTGTTGTTCTATTATCTCTTACAGATGTTCTTACAACATCAGCATTTCTAGTTGCAATAATTGTTTCTTGTAATGTGGTCAAGATACCAGTTGCAGAATAAGTTGCTTGTGCAAATGATTCTGGTTCTGGGTCTGTTGAATTAGTTGAAGACGTTGTAAGTCTGAATACTCTTTCACCAGTTCTAAAACGTGGATTACCTCTTGTGTTAGGATTTGGAATTGCGAACACACCAGACACCCCACCAGAAGCACTTGATACAAGATTACCACCAAGTGAACCACCTGTTGGTGTAACATATACACTAACATTCTGTTTATCAAAGAATGGATAAACTCTCATAAGAGGTTTCATACCAGTAACACTAAATGCAACATTTCTTGCACGAATGAAAGGAATAAGAGCTCTTGATACTACTCTATCACCTTGTGACTCTCTATCAATACGAGGAACAACATTAGTGTTAATACCTTGTCTTGTTTGTCTAGTAGTTGTGGTTGTAGTTGTTCTTTGAAGAACCGCACGACCTCTTGGTTGACCAAGATTAATAAATCTATGTTCTCTACGTCTACCACCTGTAGTAGTTGTTGTACCAGACCATTGAGTTTGCCACGCATTCCAGACAGTACCAATTGCATTTCTATTTTGTGCAAATACTGTATCGAAGTTACCTTCACGGTTAACAACTAAAGCAGGAGTTCTTTCAGTCTCAAACCACTCATCACCAGATGGTGATAATTTACAAATACCTGTCCAAGTAAAATTAAGAACAGGGTTAAGATTTTCAACTCTACTTGCATATGAATTCTGTGCAGCAACTATATGAGTATAAGGAAGAGTAATCATCTCACCTGTTTTCTGATAGTTGTCATTTGTTCTTTGAGCATCAGTTGCATTTTCTTCTGAAAGGCTTACACCTTTCATCTTGTATTGTGGACGAAGTTCACCAAGTTCCATGTCCATAGAGTTTCTATAGTCTGGATGTTGAACGTCACCAGTAGAGTGACCTTTGAAATTATCTACAAGGAAACCAGACTTGAATCTGTTTAATCCATTTCCATCAAGTATTTCTAAAGATTGTGCCTCTTGTTCTAAAAGATTCAATGCAGTGTAGTATTCTACGTTTTCGATACGTTGTTCTAACTTACCAATGTCACGCATTGTATATCTACGATTATCTTCTTTAGTAAGTTTTGCATCATCAATGTCTAACATATAAGCAGGGAATGTTAACTCTGCAAGTTTCATTGAGTTTTCAATTGGTTTTGGTGCATCTGGGTCTTCAGCTGGAGTACCAGAAGCAACTTTAAAATCACCCTCTGAAGTTAAGAAAAGACTATCCACACGACCAAGGTAGAATTCAAAATCATATCCGATATTTGAATTATCTTTTGGTATGAGAACATTGTGACCACCTGTTCCTGTAAAGGAACGTGAAGCAAAATCAAAGGACATAGATGTGACCTTCTTGGTTGCGATACCTTGACCACTTGTTGCAGAGGTCATAGTTGCATCGGCAACTCTTGGTCTAAAGTCTATTGTGTTTCTTAGGTCAAACTCACCAGAAGGTTCACGAACCTCTGGGTCAACTCTTGTTGCAGTATATGTTGGTACTTCTTTATAGTCAATTCCATATGAGTCAACAGTAAAGAAATCACCAGCACCATGTTCAAAGTAATTATAAACTACAAGAAGTCTTCCTGTAGGTGTAACAGAGTTACCTTTTCTTACAATCCTTGCAACATCATAAAAGTTATCTCTTTGTCCAGTATCAAGAACATATCGTTCTGTAATGTTTTTAGAACCATCTGTCAGTACATCAATTGTTGCAAATGCAGTTGAAGATTGACCAGTTATCTTTTCACCAGATTGAAAATCTCTATTGTTTAATGTAACGTAACATAATACACTACTGCCTGGGATTGCAAGAGCTCTTGCACCAGATGTTGCACCAACAATAAATTCTCCCTTGGTAAATACACCAGATTGACCAGTGACCGTAAACTGTGGAGGAGTTGGGTCAGCAGTTGCATCTTCTGAGTCAAAGACTGCCCAAAGTTTATATGCGTCTGCAACACCAAGTGAAATATCTTTGTGATGTGCAGATGTACCGTATGCAGCCGCACCAGCAACACCATCATTATCTACAAGACATACAGATGCAAGTTGTGATGTCTTTGGTGTTTCAGCGGTTGCAGTTCTTGTGACTGTTGTAATTAGTTTACATTTAATATTTGCAGCAGGAAATGCATTTGTGTTTGTAATAGTAAGACTGTTACCAGATGCATTAAATGTTGTGTTTGTTGAATTCAAATTGATAAGGTCACCAGCAGCTGCACCAGAACCACTATTCGTAAGAACCGATACTACGAAATCTGTATTTGATTTTGCACTAAAGGTTTCATTTGAATCAGCGGTTACGATTAACTGTCCACTGTTTGTAGAGTTAACCACAAACTGTCTACGGAAAGTTACTGAGGTAACAGAAGTATTACTGTTACTATCAGTCTTCAGTGTCTTAATGTTATTCTTTCTTAACTTTCTAAGAAGAAGGTTTTTGTTTTGGTCTTGAAGATTTACACGTTTTCTAGTTGCAGGCACAGTTGTTGTTGCAACGCCAGGCGCAACAGAAACCGCAAGAGTATCATCATCAGTAATAGATGCGACAATTCTATCACCAACACCAGAGATGTTAATAACATCACCAACACGAAGTTCAGTAACAAACTTAGTTCCGAAACCAGATACACCTGTACCAGAACCAGCAGTTGATACTGTTCCACTTAATGAAAATGATGTTCCAAGAACAGTGTCAGCAGAAAAGTCTTGTCCACTATCTGGGTCATCCATGAATACTTGTTTTACTTTATCAAAAGTATTAACAACAATAGCAGAGACTGTCAAGTCTGCATTTGAACTATTCTCAAGAATTTCATCAGTTTCAGAAGATGATGTTGTAGAAATTTTTTCACCTGTGTTAAAAGAACCAACTACATTAATTAGTTCAATAACGGTATTGTTTGCACTGTGAATAAATCCACTTGCACCAGATGTTGCACCAGTTACTTTTGCACCTACTGTTGTTCCAGCAGATGGAATACCAGACATCGTAATTTTAGTAATCATACGAATGTCAAAGAGATATAAATTAAACTGAGATGTTAAACCAGTACCAGAACCACTAGAAACTAATGCGTCACTAGTTGCATCTGTACCAGAACGATGTTCAAATGCTCTTGCTCTTGCAACACCGATTTCTAAACCAGCAGCCTGTCCTCTTGTTGCAGTTGCAGTATCTCTTAATGAAATCTTTTTATATGGGTCAGTTACCTCACCAGTAATAAATGGTGAAAGGTCTGGTGTACCATAAACCTTAGTAACCTTTGTAAAGTTACCAACTTCAGCAGGAGTAATTGAACCTTTAAATTCTTCAGAAGTTCTTGGTTTAGTGATATCAATAAATGTAGGAGATGCAGTTTCAATTTCATATCCACGAACATATGCTTTTCCAGGCGATATCTGAACAGACATTAATCCTTCAGATGTAGGTACACCTTGGTCTGTATTTACACCAGCAGCATACACACCCTCGTTCAATCCGTCATCAAGTGACTCACGAATATCCACACCAAATGGACGTACAGAGTAATCACCAGATTCATCGAATGTTCTTCTTGCAAGTGTGTCACCAACTACAGAGTATTCTGTGTTTCTAGTAACCTCTTCAATAACACCATTCTTTACACGAAGGACTTCAATAAAATCTTCATCTTCAGCAGAACCAATTGGAAGTTTTGAAAGTGTAAGAGTTACCTTTAATCTGTGAGCACCCTTTGCATTTACGTTTGAAGAACCCTGTGCATTATCTAAAAGAGATGTATCTACTTCTGGAGTTTGTAGGGTTTCTGAAATGGTAAGACCAATTCTATATGATGGAGTGTTTGTATATTTGTCAAGAACAATTCTTTGTGATGCAACACGAATAAACTGACCACGAACAAAGTACACACCTTCTTCTATATTCGCAGAAGAACCTGTTGCAGTTGCAGAAGTTGCTTGAAGTGTTGCAGAAGATGAACCAGCAACGATACCACCAACAACACCATTTGACTGAATGTTTTCATTATTAGAAAATGTTGTAGAAACATTATCAGTTCCAGATGCAGTATACTTTACATAAAGTGTAAGAGGGTCAGTAGTTGTTGCAAGTTCATAACCTACAACTGTTGCTTTAACACCAGATGTTGCACCAGTGATTGTTGTTCCCACATAGTTTGCGGCATAACCAGATACAGGATTTGAATTAAATGTTGACTGAAGTTTTACTGCATAGTATTCATTAGTAAAACCAGATTGGCCTGGTATTACCATTGCACCTTCTTTGAACATATGCGTGCCAAACTTTTCAATTTGGTTTTGCAGTATGGACTGAAGTTGAGTTAACTCTCTTGCTTGAACGGCAAAGCCTGGACGAAAGAGAACACGATGAAAGTCGTCTGTGCTGTCAAAGTCATCGTAATACGGTGACACATTCAAATCAGTTTTTTGCATATCTTAATATTCCACTACTACTTTAATGTCTTCTGTTTGGTCTGATGCTCTTGATATTGCTCTTCTGTTTTCTACATAGATTACTTCACCACTATCTCTATCAAGTTCTGGTGATGCGTAACCACCAGCGAACACAACACCACTTACTGTTGCAGAAATACTAGTATCTACACTATAACTTGCACTTGATGAACCACCAGTAACCGCAGCATTCGTAGAGAATGGAGTAAGGTTTTTATTTGTATCAAGTCCATAAGATGCATACTTTTCTTGAGCATAGTACAGAATTTTATTAGTTGAATCGAATTCAATTACTCGACCTTGGGCACCAGTTGTTGCTTGTGTAATAAGTTCATCTGCTTGATAAACTGTTCCGATTGTACCACTGAGAACCAATGCGTTTGTTGTTCTTGCAGTTGCAGCAGATGCCGCAGAACCACCAGAGTTTGGATTTTTCAAAATACCAACTCTTCTAAAATCGTTTACTTGTGTTGCGTCTGCATCTGAAGGTTCAAACTTTCCTTGAACCATTACATAGTGACCACCAAGTTCTGAAACGTCATCTGTACCGTGACCACCTGTTGGTTCAATGATTGGAGTGATTGCACCAGCAGTTGCGTTATTCCACGATGTTAATGTTGCACCAGCAATTGCAGTAGTCGCTGCAGTATCTGTGAAAATGTTTGTTCCAGCAAGGTCAACGACTGCAAAAGAATATGCTACACCAGCATTCTGCATACTTGTTTTAGTTGCACCATCACCGAACTCTTGAATTGCACCACCAGATACAACCAACTTAATGATTGCAGTAGTTGTACCATCACCACGAACCTTAGTATAGAATGTACCGTTTGGATATGATGACCCACTACTTGTTACCATAACAACATTGATTGGACGGTTAGCAGCAGAGTTTGCAGTAATCGTCACAGGCATA
>Ga0181401_1001273_pt1 | contig 10072 bp, 18 predicted proteins | sample 24SPOviralmetaG_FD_130130 | JGI IMG/M metagenome (GOLD analysis project Ga0181401, IMG submission 130130) | Marine viral communities from the oligotrophic San Pedro Time Series (SPOT) site, San Pedro Channel, CA, USA - 24 SPOT_SRF_2011-07-20 | ecosystem: Environmental > Aquatic > Marine > Strait...
AAATAGGATTGTATAACCTGCGTCTGCTGTATTCCAGCGTAGAGTCATTCTGGCTGCGGCTGTTGGATAAGGATATTGTGTATTCAGTTCCCAGGCTGGAACAAAGGTTGTGCCAATGGCCGCATTGTATCCGAATATGTTACGTGCCGAGTTGCCTCCTGTTTTGCCAAGAGCAACTGCACTATGCCAATCTATGTATTTGTCATTACTTGCCATTAGGTCCAAGGTCTCCCTACAACAAGGGATCCTGTGTTTTCATCGTCGTCTACATTGACAGCATTGCCTTCATAAGGGTTAGGTATTTGTGCTGTGTTTAGAGTGTATCTATCATTGCTGGGTGATCCAATATTAGCAACACTATCTGCTAGTCTTTTAACACTGGCTATTCTCAACTTGCGATTCTGTCTAACTTCTTTGGTGTTGGTTGATGTTAGATTCTTTTTATCGTCGATACAGATAATAGTGTCGCCATCAACTATGTGATCAGAAATAGCGTCACTTCCGTTATTAACATCAGTAATACTTGTATCACGCTCAAGTGCTATGTCATAGTCGTTGCCTGTTAGCACTCCTACTGTGGGATCTTCATCAGCAACGATAGCAGTAATAATGCTTAGAACATTACCAGTATCATCTACTGTGACTGTGCCACGCTTGCCTGTGAGTCCTTTATAATTGAGCGTAATGTTAGCCATTTAGTACTCCTGCTGATCTGGATAAGCACTTGGATCTTTTACTCTTATATCATGCGGATGCTTAGGACCGTTTAATCCGCCTCCTGCGTCTGTTGTTACTGCACTCACTGGAGCAACTACTTCGTTTGGAGTGTTAGCAAGAGGACCTGCATGTTTGTTACTGAGCATTGTATAGATAGCTCTAAAGCGTGACTCTGGTTCGTGAGCTTGTGGCTGTGGCATTTGCTCTTGGTCACTAGCATCAAGTATATCTAATACGGTTCTTATAATATCTGTTGTACGCATACATTTATTTAGCTAAGTACTGTTATGATAAAATCATTAATAAAGTTTTTCAAAGAATACAATAGTACACAAATGGAATTACAAGATCAGGGAATCTATAGTTATAGTTCGCACGGACTTGTGTTTCAGTATGTTGATAGAGAGACATTTGAAAGACATAACAAAAAAATGGCAGAGGATGATCAGGCCCCTGCCAAGTAGTAAGTTTACTTACGGTTCCAAATGGCCCATAGTACCCATACTGCGATCAAGCCCATAACGCCCTGCGAACCTAAGCTCGCAATCATTGCTGATACGTTTTCAACTACTGATAGTCCTTCAGGCATAAACGGCATATTGCCTAACCCTAGAACTTCCATAATGATCACTAAAGCTGCCAGACTAACACCAACTTCTGCTAGTGCGCCTGCCCACGCTTTTACTTTGTTTAGCATTTCCATGTGAAAATACCTCCTTCTTGTTAGCTACAAAATGTAGCAGAGTATTTAAATACAGCCGTGGCCACATTAAAGTACACACTAAACCATTAAACTATCTGTTAAATTAGGAAAAGATAAATATTTTACTAGTAAACAGAGAGTTTAATGATAGACCAATCCAAATTTAAAGAAATAATCCACAACCTCAAACAAGAAGGCAAGTATCGTGTGTTCAACGATATACTGCGTGAAAGAGGTGAATTCCCCAAGGCAATTTGGTATAGCAAGTATGCTATAAAGAATATTGTCAATTGGTGTAGTAATGATTATTTAGGAATGGGTCAAAATAAAGTCGTGATAGATGCAATGCATACTGCATTAGACCAGACAGGTGCTGGGAGCGGAGGTACGAGAAACATAGGTGGTACCTCGCATTATCACGTTGCACTAGAATTAGAACTAGCGACTTTGCATAGCAAAGAAAGAGCGTTATTGTTTTCTAGTGCATATGTCGCAAATGAATGGAGTCTAATTGCCCTAAGCAAAATCATTCCCAACATTGTATTTTTGAGTGATAGCAAAAATCACGCAAGCCTTATACAAGGTATCCGACACAGTGGTGCTGAAAAGCTAGTATGGCAGCACAATGATATGGAACAATTAGAGCGACTATTGGAGCAGGTTTCCACGGATGGACACACCCCCTGCATTGTGTTCGAGTCTGTGTATAGCATGGACGGTGATGTATCTCCAATAGAAGCAATTTGCGACCTAGCTGACCGTTACAATGCCATAACGTATATTGATGAAGTTCATGCGGTAGGATTGTATGGAGAACATGGAGCAGGGTATCTACAAAAATTAGGTATTCAAGATAGAGTAGACATTGTTAACGGTACACTAGGAAAAGCATTTGGAGTCACAGGAGGTTATATAGCCGGAGACGGGGTTGTCATAGACGCTATCCGGAGCGTAGCGAGTGGATTTATATTCACTACTTCGCTATCACCTGTGCTGTGTGCTGGTGCGTTGGCCAGCATAAAGTGGTCAAAAGATCACAACGAACTCCGCGAGCAGCATCAGGCTCAAGCAGCAAAGTTTAAGGCTAAGTTGATTGAAGCTGGCGTGGAGGTATTAGATAATGCCTGTACTCACATCGTTCCTGTGATGATTCGTGACGCCAAATTATGCAAAGAAATATCGGATAGACTGTTAGATGAACACGGCATCTACGTACAATCAATTAACTATCCTACGGTAGCAGTTGGGCAGGAGCGTCTCCGTTTTGCTCCTACGCCTCTGCATACAGATGCAATGATTGAAGAATGTATTACGGCGGTTAAACAATGCCTAGACTCGTAGCTTACGGTTGCAGTTTCACTTACGGATATGGGTTAAGCGATTGTACTAGACGCAACGATCAACCCGGATGGAAACCTAGTAAATTATCTTACGTTTCTCTACTAGCTGACAAGATGCAACTAAGTTGTGTTAATCGAAGCAAGTCTGGTAGCAGCAACAAAGAGATATGGAAAAAAATTATGTCTAGCAAACACGAGCCAGACGATGTAATAATAATTGGCTGGAGTTTTGCTGAGAGAACTATGTTCAAAGGCAAACAATTTCTTGTATCAAACGAACGCAAAGATGTACAACTATACTACGATCGTCTGTATAGTTCAAAGGATCATATTGAAGACTTTGCATTAAGAGTTGATCATATCAATAGTATTCACAAGTGCTATAACGTATGTGTTGACAAAAGAGATTTACGTAGGCTCAGCCCATGGATGACATCAAAGTTTCTCAATGTTATGTGGGAAGACGCTGAAAAGCTATACCCTAGAGCTCGCGATGGCAACCATCCAGTTGAACTAGCGCATAAACACTATGCTGAAACTTTACATCAGTGTATAGTCAACGAAGACTATTATAAAAGACCTTGGAGGTTAATATGAACATTAAGAAAATATTTTGGGCCGGTTGTGGTTTCCTATTGCTAGGCATTGCCTACTTAGGAGTAATTCTACCCGGACTACCATGGAGTATCTTCATTGTAATGGCTGCATATTGTTTTGCTAAGAGCAGCAAACGTATGCATGATTGGTTGTATAACCATAAACTATTTGGACCATTCCTAACTAACTGGAGTGAGAAGAAAGTGTTTCCAATTAAATTGAAATACTTCATGATTGCTACTATGGCTTCTACAGTAGCGTTTACATGGTTTGCCACAGGCAATGATAAAGCCGCACTATGGACAGGCGGGTTTATGATTCTTGTCGCAATCTATTGCTGGAGATATCCAAGCACCACAGAAGAATACGACAGACGCAAAGCTGCTGGAGAAAAGATTGCATGGTTCCGTTGAGCTTGCTGACTTTGATTATCATTTAGACGAATTTCCAGGCCAAACGCCATTCATCAAAGAGCATATTTATAATCACTTGCTTAGAGAAAACGAAAGCGTTTGGCTTGGAGAAGTTCCTAAATCATGTTTAAAGACATTAGGAAAAAATGAAATAGATGCTTTCTTTAGAGATCCTAACGAAGAGCATCAAAGATTAATGACAAAACTAAGTTGGCTTGCAACTGAATTCTTTACCAAAGGGTTTCAAACATACTTTGGTGCTCATTATAACCCAGTGAAAGAAAGAAATGTATACCACCCCGGAGGCGGAAGATGTTTGATACATCACTGGTTTGATCCATCTGACACAATCAAGATGTTCTACTTCAATACACTAGGGCAGCAGTATCCTTGGCTTGAATCTATGCAAAAACTGCAATACCAAGATATTAGAGATATGAATTATGATATTACATGGGTAGCAGACCACACAACCTTTATTCCTCATTTGTTCTATGTCAGTACAGATGCTCCGCTTACAACTAGGCAAGGAGTAGAAAAGTTTACAGATATTTTCCAACAAAGACTCAGCCAGTTTAGCTTTCAAACAAATTATAAAGTGCCAAACCATCTAAACAAGTATGTTAGTAAACATGCTCCTATGATAAAGATGAAAAACCATACTGATGAAAATTTCTACAAAGCATTGTTTGTTGTAATGAATAGGTTACCCTACAAGACAAAAGACTTTATTATACATTATTAACATCTAGCCATTGTTCCCAACTAGGGTGTTTCAATGTCAATGGCATTTGTTTGCGCTTGCGCACCAACTCATAGTACCCAGGAGCATAAGGTTTATAACGTGGACGCCACTCCGGGCCAGTCTTATCACTTTTGCGCCAGTTGCAGGGCTTGCAAGCTGTGATACAATTTGTCCAACTAGTACCGCCACCTTTGCTGATAGGCTGTACATGATCCATTGTTAGTTCGTTTTTTGTATGGCGCTGACCACAGTAACCGCACTCATACAAATCCCGCAAGTACAAGTTAGTTTTGCTAAAGCGTGGCCTGCGGGTTTTGTGCATGTATGTTTTCAATATAATCACAGCGGGCACCCGTGTTTCCCAACTGGGGCTCCGAACCATCCAATCGTCGTACCATTCAAGCACTGTACACTTATCGTGGTACATGTACATTACTGCTTCTTTCCACTGTACCACACTTAATGGTAAGAAGCTAACGGGCTGCGCATCTGCGTTCAGGACAAGGGTATCGCTCATGCTAATATTTATATGTGTGAAATTAGTTGGAAGTGTCTTTAGAAGGAAGTCGAGGACCTGCGTAAGGTTCAAAATTTGTTCCGTTGGCAATCATGCATGCTGTACCATCTGGATACAAAGATACCATACTCCAAGTGCCTGTATCTTGATTGGTAAAGAACATTACAGAACTTTGATACGGTGTACCGTTTACATGAAACTGAACTCCTAGCCCGTTGAACAATGGCTGCTCACCATACTTGCCGACAACTATGTCTGTCATTTTTAGTGGATGATCACACGCTTGGTACGTGTAAAATCTTTTCTCTTGTGATTCTTGTGCGCTTGCACATGGCACGATGGTCAGTCCCAGTACAAATGCTAGTGCTAGTCTAAACATTATACTCTCCTATACTATATTTATAGCATATTATACAAAATTAAGCAACCACTTGTTTGTTTTGCCTCCGTTGAAGCCTGCATGCCACAAAAAAGGATCGTTCCATAGAAAAGTTTGCCCTACTGATTGATTGAGATAGTATTCGTCTTCAATCATAAACACATGCCCCATTTCGGGCTGTTTGATATGAGTATGGAATCTATGCTTGCCCATACTGCGTATTTCATGTTGATCAATGTGCCAAGGGCAACAATAACCAGGCTTTATCATTGATATCCAACAAGCATTGATTTCTTCTACACCCAGGAAGCTCATGTAATCAGATACAAGAGCAGGATCAAAGTTTACATCTGGATAATACATATGCCATTCAGTGCTGCCGCCTTTGCTAACAGTTTTGTAACCTGATTTGCTCCATGTGTCTAGTGTAGCTGTTAAGTCATCGGGCTTGGTAACTGTTTCAAGTTCGCCGTCAACATATCCTAACCCTGTATGCGGAGCAATTGTACCTGCTGTCTGTGCTTCCAAGCTGGCCAACAGGCTGCTCCAATCGTATTCAAATATTCCTACGCTGTTACTGTGTTTCATACTATATGTATTGTTTGAACATGCTCTTGCTTGCAATTTCGATTGCACGTTCCCATGTCTTGTCGTTGCCAAAATCAAACAACATGCTTTTGGGCAAATCAGTTACCAACCAGCCGTTGTTGTCTATTTCTTGTTTGAGTTGTCCGGGTGCCCACTGACTGCGTCCACGTACAAGTTTGAAAGCTCTAGGCCTGTCACCATTAACTATCTTTTCAATCATTAAATCATCGCTGCTGATATCAACACCGTTTGTGCCATGCAAAGTGTTTGTGCTACGAAAATCATCTGAGTGCAACATCATAACACTGTTGGTTGCTACAGGTCCACCCAAGTATATAGGATCTATCTTGCTAGGATACGGAATACCATGTCCTGCTAATAAATCCTTTAGTTCTTTGCCTGTGGGTTTGTTTATAATACAGCCGCCTGTGCCTGTGGGCAAGTCTTCGTATACGTATACAATACTCTTAGCGAATACGCCAGTAACATGTGGTCGTGCAATAAGATATTGTCCTGTGCAGGATTCTTCCAAATCTCTCAACCCCATTAGCTATAATCTGGCAAGTTACCGCCGTATTTCTTGCCTTTAACATGTCCTTTGATAGGCCTACGCTTTTTACTGCCGCCGTAGGTAGCACTAACTTTACTATCTCTAGCTTTGTAACCTTGGCTTTTGCAACTTGAAAGAAAGCTGGCACTCATCTTGTGTGCAGGTGTGTTCTTGCAATAGTTCTTGTCAGGTTTGGCTTCAGTTATTTCATGTATCTTCATATAATTATTTATCTAGCTTTCGTGTGGTAATGCTGGTAGTTTAAATGTAAATGCACTACGCTTGCCTTTGGTAGTACCTAAAGATATTTGTCCTGTCCTTTCATGATATTCAATCTTTGTAATAGTTGCGGGTTGATTGTTTTTGCCGACTAGTATAGTTTGTCCTAGTTCTAAATCTACTGTGATTTTTGTCAAAGTGCTCATTGGATATCTCCTACTTACTTAGATATTTATTCGCTTGTTCCTTGGCAAAGAATATATTCCTCTTTACTTTTGCTGCAAGACCCTTCCACTCTATAGTATCATCTTTTAGTATACTAGGTATATCTAGATTGTCAAGCTGTTGTAGAAATATCTGTTGATTTTTTTGTGCAACAGGTTTGAGCGCAGGCCACAGTGTGTCAACATCATACTGCAATACTTGTCTACACATGTGTTTGGTTCTTTGTTTCATATTATCGAGTGTATCAAATTTATAGTCAAACACATCATCATGCAACAAGTATCCTTCGTTGAGCAGCGTAGTACACACACCCGGAGCACCTAGCACCAATAGCGGCTGTCCCCACAGCAAACACATATAAGTTTTCTCAGTTAAGTTAGCATATTCCCATTCGGTTTCAGTAACAAAATTCACTGCTGCTCTCCACCAGTAATGCACAGGCGGAGGTGGATTGTTCTCTCGGTAATGTATCATGTCTGGATTGTAGCCTTCATATGGTTCTAGCCAGCCATGTACATGCTGTTGCCACTCTTCAGGTCCTGTTGCTCGAGGTATTACATCTTTCCATTCTGCTGTCTGTTCTTGTGTGTAGCTTACCAAGCCATGTTGAAACCGATCCAACTTCCATAGTTGTCTAACCAGCTGTGTTCTATGTGGACGTAACAATCTATTTTGGCTGTGATAGAGATATTGAGGATCTTGTGTTCTTGGGTGTGGAGTTTGCCACGCCTGTACTAGATCATAGCCTGGCCAGCACTTTACCCAATGATTTTCTTCCAACACGCCAGGTGTTGCACTGTTGCTGTGAAATGTAATCTTGCCCGCTTGGATCATTTTGCGTAGTCTTGTGCGATTGCTGAGTTCAATATCAAAGGTGCCTAGAATGTTTTTGGTTTCTTCGTGCCAATCAATGATGTGATAATGACGATAACGATGGTCGCCAGCAGGATCATCATGTAGAAATCTATGAAAGTCTTCAATTCCTATTGCGAGCTGTGTAGTCATGTACTGCCTCCAATACTCTGTGTGTGGTTTCGTAGAATCTCAGTGCGCTGCGACTGTGAGCTCCCCGAGGCACTTGCTTGACTGCTTTGGGCACCACTATCTCCGTCATGCTGCGTAGTAGTGTGCGTTGATTGTGTTCTGCACTAGGAGCCAATGCATCATAGAGTTCTTGTGCGTCCCAACTGTGTAGTTGTTGTAGCACATCTACAATTTCTTGAATTCTAGTTTGTTTGTGCTGTGTTGCATCAAAGTCAGTGCTGTAAACATTATCACTGGTGATATACCCTTGACTGCGGAACTTGTTGTACCATCCAGCACCTGTTACACTGAGGAACGGTTGATTGTACAGTATCACTTGCCAAGTCTTTTCTGTTTCATCTACATCACTGGCATTGGTTTCTGTTACTATGTTGAGTGCATGACGATGCCACAGTGCCACAGGCGGAGCCAACACTTCACAGGTTCCCATCCAAGAAAACTGTGCATCAGTGAATCTAGGGTCCTCTGGGAATGTGTTGTACAATCTTTTCAGCAGCGGATCTTTGCCACGTTCGGCACCTTCATCACGATGACCTTCATCAAAGTGTATGCGTCCACAGTCGCAGTCTTCCCAGGGCAACCCTTGATTGGCATATCCTATGCTGCTGTCCACCAGTAAATTTCTCTTGGCCAAGTCACGTACTAGATTGTATCTGTGCTGTCTATGATTGTAGTTCTGTGAGAACAACTTGAGTGGCCTAGTACTAGGAGTTTCAGGGGGATCACCTCTCCAAGCCAACAGTTTGTCGAAGTCTGGCCAATCGGTGTTGTTGTACCATTGAACTCTGCCCAACACCACCAACTCAGTGAAACGTTCACGTAGAGTAGGATGCACCATGTGTCTTTGTTCTATGCTTTCAAAACCCTGCTCACTGTAGCCCAACACTCGCAGATCTTCAGCAGTGTTCAACAGATGCTTTATGTCTGCACCTGAATTCACTAAATCCCAATGTGTTACTGTGTTCATATAAATATTTACATGGATACAACACTTTTCACCGAACTTCTTGAAGTTACCAATGGTCCTTGGAGAGTCAAGGACGAAAACAGAGGCATTGTTGTAGATGCACAAGATAGACGCATATGCACCATTCCCAAAGCTGGAGAGATAGGTTTTGACGAGCGAGTAGCCAATCAAGCTGCGATAGCGGCAGCGCCAGAATTGCTTGGCGCCCTGCGCATGACAGCATGGGTACTCACCACTATGGGCTGCGAGTTGAAGCCGGAATTTTATAGCCTAATAAATCGAGCCAGTGTAGGCGCACCTGAACTTGTTCCTGAGTCAGTGAGACTAGCTGGTGTTGACGCCATTGTAAGTAGTGTTGAACGCGGTGCCTCTGGTCCAAGTGGTAATGTTCTAGCTCAAGTGCCAGATCCAGACTAGGCAAACTATAACGAGTACACCTCGCACTATACACATGCCAAACATCCGATCCCAAACAACTTTCAGGAAAGTAACTAGAACCATACGCTATAGGTGATGTAGTAGCTCTACGATGACTTACCCACCCTGGTTCCAAGTTTGCTGAATTGCCTGAATATTCACCCACAATACAGTAATCAATGTTCAAACCCTGCATGTGTATCGCATCAATCACATGAGTATACTCTGTAGCATCAATGCACAACACAGGTTCAACACTACGTGCAACACTGCATACTAGATGTGATAATTCCATATAACGCATATGCTATTTACAAAGGCCCCGCTGTACGCACACAGCTATTTGACTGATCGCTATATAAGCTGTGGCCCCGCTGTAGCAAACTCACAATCTCGCACAATAATAAATACTGTATGCACTACAAGATAACCATAGAAGATTATCCTAGTACACTAGCCAAACCCACTGAATACCTGCTGTCAGACTTGAACTACAACTATACTGGCTTCCTATATGAGAATAGACTGGTATGGGATCTACTAGTATACAGTATAGAACAAAGAAGAATATTCGCTTTAGACATACTATACAGTGACTACTATATAGACAGTATAGTACTAACGGATGAAGCTATAAAGAATATTACATTC
>Ga0181401_1001278_pt1 | contig 10053 bp, 8 predicted proteins | sample 24SPOviralmetaG_FD_130130 | JGI IMG/M metagenome (GOLD analysis project Ga0181401, IMG submission 130130) | Marine viral communities from the oligotrophic San Pedro Time Series (SPOT) site, San Pedro Channel, CA, USA - 24 SPOT_SRF_2011-07-20 | ecosystem: Environmental > Aquatic > Marine > Strait...
TACAACTAATTCATTGTCATAATAATTGTATATACGATTAGGCTTGTATATATCAATTAAATTATTTAATTTAATATTAGATGACGGTGATGAATGAAAAACTTTTTGAGAAGTATTAGAAATACCATATTGAGAACTTTTTACAAATCCATAAAGACCTCCTATAACACCTCCTGTTATCACGCTTCGAGAAGGATAGTCCGTTCTAATATCATTAACAAGGGTTGTGTTTTTACCACTTCTGTAACTAGAACTTAAACCACTGTGAATAATTTCATTTTGAGAATTGTCTAATGTGGTTAATGTATCACTGTTTGATATTCTATTGGCAACACTCCAAAGCTCACCATCCTTACTAAGACCAATCCAACCTCCAGGAATCATACAAATTTTTTGCCATTTTTTATCTTTTAATTCTGTCCAGGTATTAGGATTTTTATAAGCAGTAGTATAAGGAATCTTATTTGCTTGACCTGGATACAAACTCCACCACTCCTCTGGAGCATGAATGTATGCATCACCCAGCGTGTCTATCATGCTAAAAGCTAAAGATGCTTCTGGAAAAACATTTTGACCACTATCATTAACTCTACCATTAAAAAGTAATCCACGATTAAAATATTGATCAGCAAAATTGAATCTTTCAGGTAGTCCGGAATTTATATATTTTCTATTTTTCGGATAACCATTTCTCTGCAATTCCGCAGCACCCTCAACACTACCAGGCCAAAAATTAATTTGCGCCCCATAATCCCAATCATATCCAGCATAAGACCAAAAACTTAAAGCATCTATATTAGGAGAAACAGTACCACCACCTAATTTAGACAAAAAGACGTCTGTGCTTGGTACGTCTTTATTCCAAAAATGAAACCACGGGTGATATCCTTTAAGAATGTTTTTTGACACTAATCAGTTCCTTTTGTTGTTACTCACAGTCTGTCGCTTCTACACTAAGAAAGTCTGTAGACACCCACCCCTTAGCTTCGTCTTCAACCTCTATCTTTAATATCGCTGGTGATTCACCTTGTAAGTTTAATATAGATGTAATCTGACCTGTTCCATCTCCAAATCCGATGTGTCCAGAAGAAGGAGTAATAGTAGAAACGGTATTGTCCAAACTAAATGTATATTTATATTTTTTACCCTTTTCAAAATTACTACAATCTACTACTACAGGAACTGGTGCATTATCGCAATTTTTAGACATCATCAATGCTGCTCTATCGTTGTATTTAACTACAGGGTAATACTCTGTAACCTGAGGCAGGCAACCTTGACATCTAATAGCAATTGTATCTGTAACTGGGCTACAAGAATTTAAACTTATTGGACTAACACTAATTTTAACAATTGCGTATAAATTATTTCTAGCATGAGCTTCATTATTGAATGGGTCTGGATCAAAGGGGAAAAAGTCTTCAATGTCTCCTGCGGCTATAGTCTCAGTTGGAGAAAATAAAGCATAAGCAAAAATATTCTCTTTGGTCTCTCCAGGAGTGAACGAACCTTTCTTATTCATAATTTTAACAGGCCAGTTTGCTTTAACAACCTCTAGTTGATATTCATATTTAGTACCAACTTCTAAAGCTGAAAGTTCTATATTTAAATATTGATAATTTTGTCCAGCACTTTCTAGAATAAATGTCGGAGAAGAAAAAGTTACTACGGGAACAGTACTTGGACATTCTACATCACTTTCACTAACAGATAAACCTCCGATAGCTGGAACAATTAATGGATGTGGTCCAGCACTCACTACTTGATATGCAGTATTAGGCTCTAAACTAGTAAGTTCCGCAGCAGAGCTTATCGTACCACCCTCTTTGAAGAAAATGGCTTGAGTACCATCTCTTTGTTGACTAGCATAAATAACATTTACCTGATTTAAAAAGTTATCATAATTAGCACTATCTGGTGTGTCAGTTAATGAAACTGGCTTATTAGCTGAGTTTAAAGGTAAGGCTTCTTTTCCTTGGTAATATAAGAAAAAATTAGATGATATAATTTCCATTTTTGCCTCACGCAATGTCTATAAGAGGGGATGTTGTTAATGATACTGAAATTTCAGATGACTCTCCATTTGGTAGCTCAATACTAAAAACAAGACTAGAGCCACCACCAAAAACATTAGTCTCGTATGATAAAGAACCTATAACTGTACCTTCGTAACGCAAAGTCGCACTACTAGGGGTCAGTATGGGTGGTACTGAAGCAACTTCTGGATAAGTAATACCGAAAATTTTTAAAGTATCACTAGAACCTAAATCGAGAGATAAACCAGTAACTGATTGTTCTATAACTATAGATGCCTTAGGAATATATCTAATAATATTAGTTGTGCCAATCTCATAAGTAAAATTATTGGCAGGACTAAGTAAATTTGTAGTTACTGGGGTCGTAGGAGTATCTCCTACTTCTGTATATTCACATAAAACTCTTAAAGTATCTTCTGCATTTGATGTTTTGTCTGTTAATTTAGCTTTTAAAAATAAGTTACTATTGGCCATGATTATTCCTGTTAACTACAACTTTTACTAATTACGCTTTTAGTATTTTCTACAAATTCTACATTATCATTAATTGTAGCCAAATTAAAATTGTCTGTATTTACTATATATATTGGTTGTGTTTGTTTTGTTATATCTGAAGTTAAATCTTTTAATGTAATATATAATAAGACTATAGGGTTATTTGCCAAGTTTATTTTAGCAGAAACAACTTCTCGTTCATCTCCAGCGAAAAATTTAAAAGAATTAGGTTCAAATTCTAATTCAGCAGCGGTGACTGTTGGACTAATAAATATATCATATTGATATTCATTATTAATAGTAAGATCACTAAATTCTAAATCAATATAATTACTATCGTCTGTGTCTTTAATTTTAACTACAATATTTTGATTATCATTATCAACATTGTTTAAACTCATAACTTCGCCAACAGTATCTAAATTTAATAATCTAACATTAAATTCTGTATTAGCGTTGTCAACTCCATAATATAAATTATGTTGTGCTGCACTGCACATCGGACAAATAATTTGACATACATTAGTAGATAATAATTGAGGGTCGTCACCTATACCTAAATCATTAAGAGAAATTTTAACCAATGAAGATTGTACGGCGTCTAAATTAACTGTTATATGTCCTGAAATTTCTGAACCATTTTCATGATAATAGTCAAATGTTGTATTTGTATTTCCTGAAAAACTGTTTTCTCCAAAAGCAATAGATCCGTTGCTTTTAAGAAATTGAGAATCTAAAACTTGATAAGATATTCTATAATTTTTACCCACGGCTAAATTACTAGCTACAAAATCTAACTTAGCTGTGTCTGCACAATCAGCTTCAGAAACAGAAGTTCCTTGAGCGATAAATGGTAGAATGTCAATATCAGTATTAATAGGGGCACAATCATTATATATAACATTACCCTCTGGATTTCTAAGCCTAACCCATACCCCAGTGATACTACTATAAAAATTATCAGCAGCGGGTACTATTTTTAAAGAAAACCCATATCTATTAGATTTAATAATGGCTTCTGAGTGTGATTCTTCTAGCTTTACAGCACTATATCTATCATAAATTGAAGATCCAATACCGTCAGATGTTAATACGGGAGGATGTCCCTCATTATTATTGTTGAGATTACTTTTTAATATTAGTGAACTATTTAAATATACATCAAATTTATGATTATTGTCTATAGACTGATAATTACATTTTGACACAGAAATATCGTGTGCGTAGATCACTTCTACGATATAGTCTTTAAGTACATTTTTCTCATTAGCCACAATCTTATATGTGTTAATAAGATTGTTTTTGAATCTTATAGAAGCCATGAATAATCCTTACAAGTCTCGAACGCTAACTAGTAATACACCTACTATATAGAACTTATTTCTTTTTAGCCACAAATCTTAGCAAAATGAATTCTATATATAATATCGGTCAAATAGGTTCCGTAATCGGAAGATTCCGCATCCAATAAATCTGTAATTTTGATAAACGGCTCAAAATTTCCAAGGCCACCGGAATGTCCAATTACAAAATATTTATCACCATTTTGATTAATACTATTGGTAACAATGTTGTGGACATTTAGATTATCAAAAGAGTCTAATTTAACGCCACTAACCAACGACAAGTTATTTGACAGTAAAATATAACCCATATAAACTCTTTCGCTATTCTTAAATTTATTAAGTTTTTGATTATTAATAATTAAAGAACCATAACTATCTTCTGGCTGTCTGTCGCAAGGTAATAATTCACAATTTCTAAAGGTTAAACCGGTGCTTTTGAAATCACCAGATAATAAAACATTTGTATCTTCAAATTGTTGTAGATTTTTTGTTTCGCCGCTATCTGAAATATTCTCTACAGATTTAACTTTTAAATTCACAGGTAATAAAACATCTTTACCTGAATTCACTAAATTAACCGATAAAGGTAGGAATTGTACAGTTGCAGTATTTCCATTTACAGAAAAACTGTTGGTTTCTATTTTAACATCCTCAAAATAAGATTCCAGTTCTGAAAAGTCTACTGGAGAATGAATAATTGTATTAATGCTATTTACCGTTAGTGAAACAGTTACATCTTCACTAACAGGTTCTGTTGAGTCTAAATTAACAGAATATGAATCTCCGTCTGTGTTGCATTTTTGTAAAGTAATCGATCCGTCTTTATTTAAAACAGAAAGATAAAGAAGTTTATATTTTGTCTCTGTAAAATTAAAATTCCTGTAACTACCACTTTCAGTTTCTATATAACCATTAAAGTCGTCTTTGGTTGCTGCTGAAAAAGAGAATTCTTTAACAAAAGCTGTTACATAATGATGGTCAGAACTTCCATTCATTGAAGAATATCTAAAGCCATTCATTCCGAAGTTTTCGTCTATCGTAAATGATTGACCGACCTTTGTAATAACAATAGTGTTTTTTGACACAGCAGAAAATGCTTCATAAACAATATATAAATTGTCACTATCTTGTATAACTTTTTTACCCAAAATTTGACTATAGTTAAACTCTGGTAAAGAAGGTCTTATCTCTGTTATAGTTAATTGATTATTTAAATTAATAATATTGCCATTAAAATCTATCTTCATCAACAGAACACAATTATGTTTTTTGTTGGTGTTATTAGCATCTAAAAACAATACCACAGTATTGTCTTTATCAACGTAAGCATCAAAAACATTATTTATCTTATAATCGTGTACGGTATCTAATATAAGATGTCCATTACCGGCAAACGATGTGTCTTCTACACCTGACTGTAAGAAGGTTGAAACTACGACGCTGTCTTTTACAGTACCGAAAGCCATAATTCTGGTATTATTGCGAGTCTCCACAGCTTTGATAAAATTAAATTTACTATTACCTTCTATGTGAGATAATGTAGACCTACCTTGATAACCAAAGGTATTATCAACAACTAATACATCATTTTCTGTCAAAACTCTAGAGATAAATGCGGAAGTATTTGCAGGACCATCATATTTATAACAATCATAATTACCACATATATAAATTTGGTTATTGTGATGCAATGAATTTGCAACCTGAGAAGAAAAACTCTCGTACTCGTCCCCTACTATATTGTAGTCTGAATGAATTTGCGTTTTGAGATTAACAGTGCTGTCATGACCAGACATAGCTCTCATTCTTTCTTCATACGACAAAGCATTGGCGCCATTTTCTGAAGAAAGACTTATGGTAGGAGTTCTACTGTAAGTAGGAGTTACTGTAGGAGTTTTTGTTTGAGTTGGTGTTGGGGTAAAATTAGGTACTACTGTAGCCTTACCAACATATCTGGGGCAACTGTCGTCAAAATGTAAACAAACAGTTTTTTCTGTATCTTCAAAATAAACACCAATAGCCTCTTCACAATCATAACTATCTGGAACAATTTCTGAATCAGAAAGAATACAGTGTACATTTATATTTCTAGTATTTAAGACAGTACCAGCATTATCAAAGACTGTAACTGTTATTTTATTTTCTGCACACTCTGTTTTATTTTTGTTTAGACTAACATATAAGTCCACTAATTTGTTAGAATAAGAAGGTGTTATAGTACTTTCAGATATATAAGTTTTTACATAACCACTTTGACTTGTAGCACTTATTGTATAATTATTATCAGGATTAAGATTTACTAAACCTAAAACTATCTTATGGTGCTGAGCATACGCTGTTCCACTACAACAATCTAAACTATAACTAGACTTATCAGTGCCTATACAAACACCAAAAGATTGAGCAGAAGGAGTTATTGAAGGTGAGTATGTTGGTGTCTGGCTATGGGTTGGGGTTGGGGTTGGGGTTTCAGTAACTTCAGGAGTATTCGAAGGAGTTTGAGTAGCTGTTACGGAAGTGGTCAAGCAATCAACCGTAGTTAAATCTTCTGCAAATACAATCTCATTTTTATCGTCTGTGATTTTTGCTTTTAAAACAAAATATCTTGCATTGAGCAAAACAGTTTTGATTAAATAATTATTTAGTTCAGTAGATTCTGCTAAAAAGGTGTGAGGAGCATTGTATGTTGTAATAGTTCCGTATTCAGATATTTTTTCTATAGTTAAAGTGTAAGTCCTGCCTACAGTTAAACCTGACATACTAACATAAACATCTGTACCATTTCCGCAGTCAGAGCCTAATTTATTAACTATATTTATTGATTGAAATCTTAAACTTAACATCTGATTCCTCTAAGAGCATTTCATGGTAAAATTTTCAGAATATGTAAAATCGTTATAAGCATCGGTAATAGAAACATTCATTATAAAAACTTGTTTATCTCCCGTATAAGTTAATACAGAATTAATATTTTGTTCAGTTCTGTTTGCAGTAATAACTCCTGAACTTGGACTGAACACTAAATCACTTAAGGGTTTTTGATATAGGAATAATCCCTCACCACCCATATATCCATGATATATACAATAAACACCAACAGTTCCGTAATCTCCAGTAACAGTAATTGTGACGTCACCATAATAGAAATCATATACAGCACCATCTACTTCTTTTTCTCCAATCCTTTTGTCTTCATCACCAACATATGTAATCTCAGCGATTCCCGAATTTAAAATCGCAATTGGATGAGCTTCCGGAATTCCTTTTAGTATATAAGTTCCATTACCAGCTATGTATTTTAAGTTTTCGTCATATCTATTAGCATTATTAAAAACATATTTATTTCCCGAACTACTTAATACATTTACCGTGCTTTGATTACTTAGGTTTGCGTATTGATCTGAAGAATATTCTTGAAAAGAGTAAGAGTATTTTTCACCTATCGTTAAGTTTTTCATAATAGGTATAATACTGTTCGTAGCTGTTGAGCCACACTCAATATTTAATTGTTCTTGAGGAATGCTAAGATCTAATTTTTGTAAAGAACCGCACTCTATGTAAACTATATCTTCTACAGCATCTGCTGGATTGGAGCTATTAGTAATATTAACTTTAATTAAATTAACTCTAGATTTACTTAGTTCTGCAAATACTGCAAATTCCTCAACTCTTTTATTAAAATTAAAATTAAAAGATGAAGGTTTCAGTAAGACAGATCCCGAGCCTATATTTGTTATGGTGCAATTATAAAGCTGTCCTAGAATACCATTCTCTAACTTAAAATTTATTAAGACACCTTCTTTGCAGCAGTATTTATTAGAATTTTCTATAACAATATTTTTATTTTGAAACTTTAATACTAAATTACTCATTTGAACATGCCTTACATTGTATTAACAAATAATCGGAAAAACTACTATCTGAAGAAGTCACATCAAGCTTCAAACAAAAAACATTCGTGTCTCCTAAGAATTTAGCTATAGTTGAAATATTTTGAGATGTACTACCAGCGGTAATAGTTCCAGATTCAGGTTGAAAATTTACAGAATTTCTTGCATTGTGCTCACAAGAAGAAAAATTATAAGTATATACTTTCCCTTTTTTAGCATTATTTATTACAGCGTTGATTGGTACTTGGCTTCGACACTTTTCTACATCATTAATAAGTTTAACAGGCTTATCTGATAATGCTATATACTCTCCTGTATTTCTAATTCCTTCTCCAGGTATATCGTCTGCACCACCCAGATCATATAAAAGAGTAACTATATCGGAAGCTCCGCTATCAGTATCTGCTGCTGGTGTGACTGTAGCTTTTAATATATAAGTTCTTTTAGGTATAATATTTGCGATAGTTGAAAATTTTTGTGAACTACCAGAAGCAAAAAATGTTTGAGTCTTAGGCTGGAAAATATCGTCATCACTATTTGTAAGAACAAAATCCAGTTTGTACTCAACACCAGAAGTCATGCCCGAGGTCACTACAGATAATATTATTCTATCACCAGGAAGATCTGATGGTGAAAATGAAATTATTTGATCTACAGTCTCTACTTGATTATAAAAAGAAAAATCAAAAGATACACTAAGATTAGCCATATTATCCCTTTGTCATAAGTATTTAATTATTAATACACTTTATTACTGATATTGTGTCACCTATATATTGCGTTTCTAAATCTTGAACTCTACATTTAACCAATGTCTCGGATTGTGCGGACCCTATTGATATTGTTGTGGTTATATTAATAGAAGATTCTGACATAAATATTTCACCTGATTGGTTTCCAAAGGACACATATTCTACATTGTTTAAAGCAGAAAATGAGTAAGAGTATTTTCTATTTTGATTACCATTAAGTTTAGCAAAAATGACAGCATCATTAGCATCACAATCAACATCAATCATATGAGCAGGAAATTCCACAGAAAATGCCACCAAAGAGCTTGGTGTAGGAGTCGGTGGAGGAGTTGCTCCAGGGGTTTGTGTCGGTGTTACTCCAATACTAGTGCTTGGAGTAGGAGTAATATTAACAGCATCTTTAGGACAGACACCGCATAATACTGTAACATAATCAGTGTAAACTTCTTTTTCATTATTGGTGACACTCATTTTAACTAAAGTGGTACTTCTATCATCACACCCAAAAACTGTTAAAGAGGTATATAATGTAGAAGATGTTTGAGTGGGTACAAAAGAATGGATTGCAGGCTCAACTGCTGTAGTACAATTAGGTAAAGAACTAACAGCGGTGAATGTAACAGAATAATCTTTTTGCCTATCAAGAATGACATTATTAAATGGTATTATAATTCCACATTCATTACATTCTTTCGTATTAAAATTAAGTGTAGTTGGCATGGATCATCCTAGTTTTATGACGTACTGTCAATACATGTTCCACAATTAATAGTGGCAACATTTTCTGCAACGGTAACACCAGCTTGTTTAACTGTAAATTTAACTAAAGCAAATGTTTGATTGCCAGTTTTTTGAGCTAAAATACTAACAGATCTGCTCGTAGCATCTTCAGGAGTTAAAGAACCTGCTCTTTGACCTTCCGAATAAAATACTAAGCCATTACTTCCAAGTTCTGAAAATTCATAAGTGTAATCACCGCCAGATACTAAATTGGAAACATTCACTGTAATAGTGTCATTATCGCAACAGAAGTTGTCACTGATAACAAAACTAATCACAGGATTATTTGGCAGAGTTAGTGGGGATGAACTAAATTTTACTAAAGAACCATTTACTAATTTTGTATATAAAACTCCCGTTGTGCAATTCATAACTAACTCACCAACTTCTACTTGTGATGCACTTGGAGGATTTTCTGTAGTGATATCTCGTTTTAATTTTATAAAAGACATAATTTTATCCGTTGAATTCTATAGTTCCACCATCGATGTAGGGATTCGCAGATTGTAATTTTTCAGCATAAATAGATCCATTAACTGTTAAGGTGGCTTCTGTACTGTCGCTTAAGGTTTGAGCAGCATTTCCATTTATTATAACTGGAGAATGATCTGTTCCAACCAACGATGTCGCTTTAACATATATCGCTGAATTAGTACTTGCACCTTTTATATCATAATTAATATTATATTTTTTACTATTGAATACAGTATCAACACCACTTCTATTACTAAGTATGTTTTTAGTAGAACTATAA
>Ga0181401_1001282_pt1 | contig 10041 bp, 2 predicted proteins | sample 24SPOviralmetaG_FD_130130 | JGI IMG/M metagenome (GOLD analysis project Ga0181401, IMG submission 130130) | Marine viral communities from the oligotrophic San Pedro Time Series (SPOT) site, San Pedro Channel, CA, USA - 24 SPOT_SRF_2011-07-20 | ecosystem: Environmental > Aquatic > Marine > Strait...
ACGAGGGTGTATGGAAAGAGTCAGAGCCTTTCCTTGAAGGCGTTGTGAATCCGTTCCCAGATCAGTCTAAGAAGTTCGTTGCTATCCAAGCATTGTCCGACAATGTTCCTGACAGAATAGAATTAACAACTAAAGACCATGAGTCATTCTTAGTTTCTACTGACTTTGACCCTGAAGATGATGCGTGGAGAACACCTATTAAGAACGACATACTTACAAGTCAGACAAGTGACCCTAACGATGACACAGAATCACTTGTAGGTGCTTACATGAGAGTCAAGTTCAAGTTCTTTAACGGTGCTTACAATAAGCTAAACAATTTGGTAGTCAAGGTAAGACAAAGACTTAGGAGAACTCAGTCATAGAGTGTGCGTTGTTTTTCGTATCTTTGAGTTTAGTCTATAACTAAACACTCAAAGTATGGCTTGGATGAATATCGTAGCTGCGGCTGTTCCTATAATTTCAGGGGCTATTCAATCATCATCAGCTCAAAAAGCTGCTCGTGAATTAGAAGATCCAACTTCTTTTCAATTAACACCAGAACAGCAGAAATTCGGAGCCATGACTCTAAGAAGAGCTGAAGAGGGTATGTCTCAAGCTGAAAGAAATCTCTATATGCAGAACATGGCTCGTCAAACAGGTGCTGCCGAAAGGGCGATGCGTAATCTTGGCATGGGGGGATTAGCCACAGGTATATCTTCAATATACAACTTACAGGGGCTTCAGAATTTAGCAGCACAGAACGCTCAAGTATCTCGTGATGCTTTATCTCAATACGGACAGTTTGCTGGAACATCTCAGCAGGTTTCAAATTTTGAGACACAAAGAGCAAATGCTTTTAGAGATGCTAAAGCCGAAGCTATAGGTAAAACTCAACAATCAGGAATGGAAAACATAATGCAAGGCGTTATGGGTGGTATAGGTGGATTTGGGGATTTAGGGACTATGGCTGGTTATGATGAAATGTATAAAAGCGATGGGTTTGGAGGTTTAGGTACTGACGATGGCAGTGGTAGTGGCTCTAAGATGGAAACCTTATCAAAGCTGTTAGAATTATTTGGAGGTTAATAAATACTATAATTACTAATGGGATTCGGAAATTTCTTATCAAAAGGTATTGCTGCTGATTTCAATATTGACATGGCTCCCATTGAGGAGGCAAGAAAAAATCAACTTCAACTTGCAAAGGATAAAGCCGCATATAGAAAAGAGCAAAAAGAAAAAGATGAAGAGCTTTGGAACTCTTTAGCTGTAGATTATAGTAAAATTCATCCTGCCTACGTAGATGACGCAAAGGCTAACTATTCTGAAAATATTCAGAAAATGTTAGAAGCTAAAGATAGGAAAGATGTATCAGCGTTTAATGAAGCGAAGCAGAGAATACTTATGGGTACTTCTGTTTACGTGAATGACTCCAAAAAGCTTTTCGATTACGAGAAGTTAGACGGTCAAGATTACCTAAAAAGCCATGAATTAGTTAAAGCTCTTTACAATAATGAAGATAAGGACGCTATACTAAATAATTATCAGGACAATGTCGCTGGAGTTACCGAATGGGGAACATTCAATATTCCAACCGTTAAAATGCAAAATCCTGCATCTTTCTTTGATACAGCGTTTAAAGATGTAAAAGCTACTGACTACAAATACTCAGAGTCTAAGTTAGAAGGCGGTAAAAGGAGAACCATTAGCACAATGGACCCTGATGAGTTTGAAAGAAGAAAAGAGGTGGGTATCCAAGAACTTGCTAAGAACCCAAGCAATATGGCAAGCATGGCTCGTTACTTGGGAATGTCCGTAACTGATCTTACAAACAAAACTGGTGGAAACACATTAGAAGCCGCAAGGATGGTTGGTGACAAATATGCTGAAGTTTACAGAACACAGTTTGGTGACGAAACACTCCCAACTCCAAAAACAGGTCGTGCAGGTGGTAAAACGGCTTTTGAAAAAATAACTATAGCCCAACCAATTGGTGTGGATGTTGAGGTTAAATCAAAGCCACAAATGCAAGAAGTTGTAATAGGTCAAGATGACATTAAAAAAATGTTTGAATCAAAGAAATTGAGTCCTGATTTATTTGAGAAAACAGAGAAACAGGGAAGGAAAGACCTTGTTGAGGCTATAGGTGAATATGGTCTTTATACAAGAGAAGCAACACCATTTTTTGACGAGGTTGAGGTTTCCACTATGCCGTATGATGGTGACGAGACAGATGGTAAAACAATTACACTTAGCTTTGACGAAGATGATGCTTCAACGAGAAAAGAAACATTAAAGGGATTCAAGGAATGGGTAAACAAAAATACCACTAAAGAACAGCAAGAGGTTAAAGGAGAGCCACTTCTTAATTATAAAAAATCAGTTGCGTTTGGGAAAAAGGATATAATAGACTTACCTATAGGTAGGGGTGATATTATTACTGACGAGAAAGGCGGAACTATTATTGGCTTTGAGTCTCAGTCATTACCAGTTGAAGTTCAAGAAATAGTAACAGATGAGGATGGTAATACGTGGTATAAGGTTACTGTTTTTGCTGATATCACATCTGAAGCAATTAATAAAAGTACAATATTCGACCCAACACTTTCTGAAGGTGACCCTGGTTATGTAAAGCCAGATTTTCAAAAAACAGTTTTTATAAAAGAGGATGAATCAAAACTTTCTCTTTTAGGAACTAAATTCGAACTAAACTACGGTCAAATTTACAATGTGACAAGGGGAATTGGAGGAACAAAAGGCACTAAGGGTGGTAAAACAAATAATTACGGTATATAATGGCTAAAACTGACCCTACATACAGAGAGAAAGTATACAACGCATTAAAGGGCGAGCTTGGAGATTCATTTAACAAATCTTTTGAAGAGTTCAATTCTTCAATTGACTCAAACCCTGAATATATAGGAAAAGTATACAATGCCTTAAAAGGAGAGCTTGGAGATTCATTTAACAAGAGTCAAGAAGAGTTCAATTCTTTAATTGACTTAAAAAAAAAAGAACCAACCAAAGTGGAGGAACCAGCCAAAGTGGAGGTTGGTCAAGAAGTTGGAGTTTCTGTGGAAGAACCTACACCATCTCCTTCGGTTTCTCAAGAGCAAGTTGAAGAAGCTCCTGCATCTGCTCTTGATCAGTTAGAGCCATTATCTCAGATATTTGAAGCACCAATGTTCACCGACCCAGTTGAACGTGCTGGAGGTGCTATAGAAAGTCCTGAAATAGACATCCTGTCTGATGAGGATGAAGAAATGCTAAAGTCTGAAAAACCTTACGGGTTTGAAAAGTACATTACAGGTGATTACGAAGACCCTAAAGAGGACTTAAAAGCAAAAAGAAACGCTTTAATAAAACATCAAAAAGAAACAGAGGGAAAATACGCAGCATATCCTGAAGAGGAAAGAATGCAGCTTATGAGCGAGACTCAGGCAGATTACGGTGAGATATTCCTAAACTACCTTGATAAGACAGACCCTAACAATGCCAGAAGATTAAGAAGGCAGAGGCAGTCTGATATGGATTTCTACTCAGAAACGGACAAGATTACACTTCCTTTTGTTCCGAGACAAAATGTTGAGATGTTGGAGGAGTCAGGAATGATTCCTAAAATACTCCCTGAAGTAAAAAGAATATCCCCAGCAAACCAAATCAGACTTAACGGTCTTCAATTGGTAATGGATGTAAAGCAGGATAACCTTGATTCATCAGTCAAGGCTTTTGATGATAAATACGGAAGTGAGTTTACTGCATTAACTGATAAACTTCAGGGTATGCAGAATTTAATATCTGGAAACACATTCAACGGAACTGAGGATCAGTACAATGAGTATATGAATGGAGTAAACAGACTCAAAGAGTTAGAGTCTACTCCTGAGTATTTAGGGTATCAGCAATCTTTCGATGAATATAAACTGTTTGAAGAAGAGTATAAAAAAGACTCAGTAGTAAGGGAAGCTGATCTTGCAGCTTTAGAAGCATACAGTTATCAATTAAAAAAAGACGAAGAGTATAAGGAAAGTGGATTGTTAGGAAGGTCTTTCATCAACGCATCTGACATAACTAAAGGTGCTGTAATGAGACTTTTTCAATCAGCCGCTACGTTGCCTAAGATATTGATGCCTGACAATGAATATGCTTTGTCGGATGGGTTAAAAGACTACGTTGACAACGTGGCTAAAGTTTATAACGAAAGAAATCCCAAGCCGTCAGCATTCACAAAAGAAGGTCTTACATCAAGTATCGCTAATGTTAATGGATACGAGGTTGAAATAGACGGTGATGAACCTACAGGTAGAGTCTTTGATAAGGACGGATACCTATTGCCAAGAAAGACCGTTGCAGGGTACACTACTTTCAGTGCTACTGACGATGTTTTTGCTGAAGACATTGTAAAAGTGTATGAGTCAAATAAGGATGAATATGACATAGAGGAGACTATAAATATTGCTTCAAATCTCTATACTGCTGGAGAGGTTACTGCTGATATGTTCGTAACACTTGCCCCTATATCAAGAGCTGTTACTTTGACTACAAAGGCAGGAACAGCATCAAAGGCTGCAAAGCTTCTTAGGATTGGCGAAGTGTCTGAAAAAACAGCAGGAAACTTTGGAACTTTCACAGGTGTAATGGTTCAAAGTTCAAATGGATTTTACGATGCGGCAATTGAAGCAGGAGCGTCAGAGTCGGAAGCAAGTGCGTTTAGTGCTTTTCAGTCTGCTATTATCGGAACTATAGCCCTGTTGAACCCAGTTGAATCTAAGGCTATTGCCAATATGTTCACTGGTCAGTCATCAAAAGAATACGCTAAGAAATATGTTTCCGAGATACTAAAAGGGAAAACAAGATCTGAAGCAATGAAAAGCGTTGTTTCAAATGTTGTTAAGAAAGCTGGTCAGCTAAATTACGAGATGTTTAAAGAGGGTATTGAGGAGATAACTGAAATACCTGCTGGTCAATTTGGAGATTACTTATTTGACCTTGGAACAACTACGCCTGGCGAGATACAGGACTATATTGACACTTTTGCTGTTGCTTACTTAGCGTCAGGACCAATGTCTCTTATAAGTTTAAGAGGCAATAACCCTAATATGTCAACAATGCTCTACTCAGCTATGGGTGATATGGAGTATGTTGAGAATCTTCTAAAGAAGAACATAAACAAGGAGGTGAGACTTGCTGATGGCGGAAAAAAACTGATAACTGAAGAGTTTGTTCAAGAGCAAATGGATAGGCTTAACAGAATTAAAACCGTATCAGAACCTTACTTACAAAATGAAGCTCTTACCGAAGATGAAAAGAAGTTGGTTGTTTCTCTTGTAAACAAAAGACAAGCACTTAGCGAAACTCTTAAAAATGCTGATGATGTAGTTGGCAAGAAATCAAAACAACAAATTGAAGCTATAAATACTCAGCTTGAAAGATTCTTAGATAAGAAAGACGGATCTCCATTCTACTTAGTTGAAGGTAAGGCTATTTCAAAAGAAGAGCTTGACGAAAAGATTGCTGATGAAAATTGGGTAAAAGGCTTTAAAGAAGGTAGATGGGCTGTTCATATAACCAACGACCAAGACGCAATAAATCGTTTAAAAGAAGCTACTGAAGGCAAACCTGTAGTAGAAGCTGAAGTTGAGGCTGAGGTTGAAGAAGCCCCTGTCGAAGAGCAAGTGTCTGTAAATAAGGGAGATAAGATACAGTTCTCTTCCGATGGTCAAGTATTTGACGGTGTTGTTACAAGACAAACAGAAGATGGTGTTTACATAGAAAGTGACGTTTCTGGTGAGGAAACTCTAATACCTACAAACAAGGTAATAGCAACTGCCGACATGGGTATTGTCGCTGGTGACAATGTATTTATTGAAACTGATGCTGGTCCTATTTTAGGTGAAGTAAAAAGCGTTACAGACACTGAGGTTGAGATAGATAACCCAGACATCCCTGGCGAAACCATAACAATTGACAGAAGCAAAGCAAGAAAAATAAAAGAAGGCGATGAGGTTCAATACAATGTCGCAGGAGAGCTTGAAACATTTAAAGTAAAAAGAGTTGAAGGGGATCAAGTTGTTGTTGAAAACCCAGACATTCCTGGTGGAGAGATATCTCTTTCCGCAGGTGAAGTTACGTTAAAAGACCCATTTAAAAGAGTTGAAGATGATACGCAAGTTACCGAACAAGAACGTGTGGATACTGAAGAGCAAGGACGGGAAGAAGACACTGGGCAGGTTCAAGAGCCTGAAGTCAGCGAAGAAGAGGGAGCAGCAGATACAGTACTTCAAGAGGGTCAAGAAGTAGAAGCTACAGAAAGTTCAGTCAACGAATTGATAGATGAGTTAAATGCTACTGACCCTAAAACCGTTCCTCCAAGCAAAACGAGGGAAATGGTTGAGGTTGCGAGAAATGTAAAAAAAGCACTTAATACTTTATCAAAACTACTTCCTAATGTAAAAATTGTTGTTCATAAAACTTCAGAAGGTTATGTTTCTTCTGCTGAAGGTAGGTTTTCTGGTGAGGGTGGTGAATACAATCCTGACACAAAAACAATACACATAAATCTTGAAAAAGCAACTCCTACAACTGTTGCTCACGAGGTGTTTCACGCTGTATTGATAGAAAGTCTTGGAACCGTTGATACGCAAGAGGCAACGGATGAAATGTATGATAGGATACTTAAATCAGCTAAATTAAGTAATGAAGTAAGGACTAAAATCGAAGAGCATAAGGCAAAATACCCAGAGGGGATTCAAAGCGAAGAAGCTTTGGCTGAACTTACAGGTATCCTTGCTTCTGAATATAGCTCACTTTCTCTTACAGCAAAGGGTGCTGTAAAATCATGGGTAAACAAATTATCAAGGGCAGTTGGTCTTGGCAATATGTTCAATCAGGTTGCAAGAGACAAAGAGGTAATAGACCTTCTTAACGTACTGTCAGGAAAACTATCAAAAGGCGAAGTACTTGAAGAAGCTGATGTAAAGGAGATTTCAAGAAGGAAGAAGCCAACAGAGAAGAAAAGTGAGAAAAAGCCTGAGTCAAAGAAAAAGCCTAAGAAAGAAGAGAAAAAACCAAGTAAAGAGTCTGTTTCTGAAACCATAAAACAACTAAATAATCAAGAAAAAGGAATAATTAAAAAAGCAGCCGAAAAAGCAAAAATGGCTGTTGAAGATTTTGTTTTATCGGTAGCCTCTGGAACATATGATGCGTCTGAAAAAATAGTTAAAATAGCTAAAAAGGTTGTTGATTCCGCAAAAATATCCATACCCAAAATATCGAAAAGAGATTTAAAGATTATTTCGGACTACGCAAGTAGCAAAAAAATGCCAATTAATGAGCTATTTGATAAAGTAAAAGCTGGAAAGGTAAAAATCACTGGTAGGTTAAAGGAGATATATGACGCAATTAACGATTATGTTAATAGTATTTATGATTTATTAGGTATAGACAGCGCAACAGACTTAGTTACTCTTCCTATAAAATACATATTAGATGCGTCAAACCAACAAATACCATTTTCTCCAATTACTGATGATGAGATTTCTGATTTAAAAGAAGCCGCTAAAAAAGCGAAACTTTCTATTGAAGAGTTTATTTTAAAGGGAATTGATAAAACTTCAAGCATATACAAAAAAGCATCTTCAAAAGTGAAAAACACTTTAGACTCATTATTCAGTGACGTAAAAAGGGAGATGAAAATATTGATATTTGATGCTGCAATATATGCTGCTGTAGTTAATGTAAATGTTACACAGTTAAATGTTGATCAGTTTGTTTTTGATGTATTTAATAAAGGTTTTTCTGACGCGACTGTTGATTGGATTTCAACAACACCAATAGTAGCTGACGCTGCAATTTTTGTATATGAAAATGGAATATTAGGAGAGGTTAGAACTGGTCAACTTGAAAGAGGTCTTTACTTAGCTGATAAACTGGAGTTAAAAGAGGAAAAACAAGATATTCAGGTTAGGGATGTTGAAGATGTAGATTATGAAAAAATAAAAGCTGACAGTATTGCAAAGGAAAGGTATTTAGAAAGTCAAACTTATGTTGAGAAGCTTGTTTCTCCAAGTAAAGGAAACGCTTCTTTCAGAATAAATACACCAGCAAGCAAAGGAAGGCAATACGTTGCGGTTCAAACAAATGACGGTAGAAATAAAGCTGGAACAAAAGTAATTTCTGGAGTTCAGTTTATGGCTCAGAACTTACTTGACCACGACCCATTAACAAATGAATCTCATCCATACAATGAGTCAATACATAGACGATCAAAGGAGGCTCTTACTGATGAAAACGGACAGAAGTTCGGATATGTTCCAGTTAAAATAGCGGAAGACGGTGATAGAGTGCAAGTTACGTACAAACGATATGATGAAGTTACCGATTCTGATGTTCTATTGTCTCCAATTAGACAATTTAGGTTTGGTGATATTGATTGGAATGGTCCTGGTACGAACAGGTTTAATTCAGCTAAAGAAGTAAATTTAAAAGGAGGTAAGAAGTCTCCATATAGGGATGTTGGAGGTGAGGGGTCATTAAGTGGAACTGATTTTATTTGGACCCCAAAGGCAAGCGGAAGAGATGGTTATGGAAGATTTGAAGGGGGTGGAGCTGTTTTTATTTTTAAAGACAATGATGGAAACCTATTCTTTAGAGATTTTGCTGGGTCTTTAAATGGAATGCAGCAAGAAGGAAAGCAAATAGCCAAGGAATTTGGGATAAAAGAGTCTGACATTGTAATAGCAAATCATGATCTCGCCTCAATGTCTGCAAGATTAGACGCTGATAAAAATGGAGAGATAAGATCCTCCAGAATAGAGAAACAAGGAGATGTAGGTTCTGCTGGGGGAGGTCTTGGATTGCCAATTGAAGAGAAAGTAATTCCTAATTTGAATAAAAATGTAAGAAAGCAGATAATTGGAAGAAACGCCAAGTTGTCAAGTGAAGTAAGGAATAATCTTCTTCGTGCAAGGAGCATGGAATCAAGGGGCAAGAATAAGAAAGACATAAAAATTCAAACAGGCTGGGAGAGGGGAAAAGATAATAAATGGAGGTACGAAATTCCAGATGACATTCCTTATTTCAAGTCTGTCACAAAAGCGATTTCCGATATACTATTGGGAAAAAGAAAGGCTGGTGTTATGGAAGTAATAAATGCAAATGGTAGTTTAACTATTAGTGGCAAATTAGCTTTCCCTGGAAATATTTTAGACGCATATCCAGAGCTTGAGAATTATGATGTATCATTTAATAAATTGATAAAGTTAGGTAATGGTGAAATGTCTGATTTTTTTGAGAAAATAGATGTTGGAATTGGTGATATTAATGAAGAGTCTATGACGGCTAAAGATATATCGGAAGCAATTCCCGTTCTAATTCACGAAATTCAACACGCTATTCAAGCAATAGAAGATTTTGCAAGAGGTGGAAATCAATATGTTGGTGAGAAATTATTGAAAAGTAAATTTCCGAAAGCAAAGGAGTTGTACGAACAACTTGTATCAGACAGAAATTTCGTAGAGTCAGTAATAGATGATCACAGAAATCTTCCTCAAGGCGGAAAACTTGTTACAGCTATAAAGCAAGCTTTTTTAGAGCAGTCTATAATTGACTTTGCGGAAGGATTGGTTAAAGCAGATTATGCGTTTTCATTTCGTGTACACGAAGTTGCGAGTAAAATATATGATTTACCGAAATTCAAAAAGGTAGCCGAGATGATTGGCTTGATGACTCCTGATGAAGTTATTACAGATGTAAAAGATTTAGACCCTGACAGTGAGTATTTTAATATAAGAGCCATACTTGCGAAAAATGAAAAGGAAAAATTCAAAAATGAGAAAAATAAAATAATACAAAGCATAGAAAAAATACTATCTGATTCACACAAAATAACAGGTAGTATGGACCCATCTTCATTGATGAATGTCATAAGTCAAATAAACTTTGAGATATCTAAGATATCAGACCCAAAAACCCCATTCGAGACTTATCAAAGAATTGCTGGTGAAGTTGAGGCAAGAAATGTAATGGAGCGTATGGAGATGTCTGAGGAACTAAGAGCTG
>Ga0181401_1001284_pt1 | contig 10037 bp, 18 predicted proteins | sample 24SPOviralmetaG_FD_130130 | JGI IMG/M metagenome (GOLD analysis project Ga0181401, IMG submission 130130) | Marine viral communities from the oligotrophic San Pedro Time Series (SPOT) site, San Pedro Channel, CA, USA - 24 SPOT_SRF_2011-07-20 | ecosystem: Environmental > Aquatic > Marine > Strait...
CACAGAGGTGTATTGATTCTGCAAAAGAGTTTGGAATTGATGTAGAGATATTTAAAGCATACACACCAAAAGATAAACCATTCGATGTGTTTAAGAAACTTGGTGTTCAACTATCAGATAGAATCTATAAGAATCCGCATCTAAGAAGTTTAGATGCGCAGTGTTCTTGTTTATTATCACACTATTCTCTATGGCAAAAGGCTATTGATTTAAATGAATCAATTTTAATATTAGAACATGATGCTATCTTTATAGATAAACTACCAGATATTAAAGATTATCTTTTAGTTAACTTAGCAAAGCCTTCCTTTGGTAGATATCAAACACCTAGAAATGGTCTTCACCCTTTTCCAAATCCACATTTAAAAGGAGCTCATGGTTATGCTATATCACCGGCTGGTGCGAATAGGATTATGGAAAGCATAAATAAAAATGGTATTTGGGCCGGTGCAGATGTATTTTTAAATTTCAGATGGATGCAAGAATACGCACCTTGGCCAATCGAAGCCAAACCAGAATTTACAACTATACAATACGAATTAGTTGCAGCAAATACAAAAGGAATTGATAAAATTATTAAACAATGATACCAAGAAAATATGAAGGTGAAACGGTTGTAATACTTGCGACTGGCCCAAGCTTAAGTGAAGAACAGGTAAATTACGTTAAAGGTAAAGCTCGAGTAATTACTGTTAATAATTCGTATCAGCTTGCACCCTGGGCTGATATTCACGTAGCGTGTAATGACAATTGGTGGGACTATTACTGGAAGAATGATGAGGTTCTTCGTAATATGAAAGCAGATAAATATACACGTTATCAGCATCAAGCAGATGAATTTGGTATTACGTTTATTGACTCTATTGTAAAAGATGGTTTGTCAAAAGACCCGTCAGTAATTCACATCAACAAAGGTAGTGGACCAATTGCAATTAACGTTGCAACATTATCTGGGTTCAAAAAGATAATTTTACTTGGTCACGATATGAAATTTGCAAATGATTATAACGGTAGATATAAAAAAGCAGGCTCAACACCTAGACATTACTTTGGTGAATACCCAAAAGAGATGCAGCATTTTCCTCAATCAAAACAATCGATAGATAACAATGGCGTTATTATTGGATTGATCGGCGCTTATGAGGGTATGGTAAAAGATTTAGAAGGTATTGATGTTGTGAACTGCACACCAGATAGTCACCTTCCAACATTTAGAAAATCAAAACTAGTAAATGAATTATGAATAGAATTAGACACGCACATGAATATGATAAGATGACAGATGAGTCATTGATGGAAAAAGTAACAAAGGGTTGGAAAAGCAATGAAACTCCGTGCGGGACAGGCTCAGAGCTTAAGAACGCAACGTTTATAATAGACCTCTTACCAAAAATAATTGAAGAATATAACATAAAGACTGTGTCAGATGTCGGAGCAGGTGACTTGCATTGGATAAAAACTATGAAATTAAATTGTAATTACGTAGGATATGATTTGTATCCAAGGCACGAAGACGTTGTTAAATTTGATGCTACTAAAGAAGTGATTCCACAAAGTGACTTAATACTATGTCGTCATGTGTTAAATCATTTATCAATACAGTTTTCTGAAAGATGTCTTTTAAATTTTCAAAAAAGTAAATCAAAATACTTATTAATGACAAATTTTGATAGGCAAGAAGACTATTGGTCTCAATATAATTTAAAAATGGAAACGTATGGTTATGAAAAAATAAAAACTTATGAAGAATGCCAAAAATGGAATTTAGAATTGTATATAAGTAATGATTCTCAAAACTAACAAATGAATTATGATTGACCTTAACATATTTACAAATTGCACTCTAAACAATTCAGATGATTGCTCGTTAATATCTACAACACTAAATTCTTGGTGTAAGTTTTTCAAAAAAGACAATATAAATGAAATACACATTTATATTCACCCTGAGCCAAATAATGAAAAATATAGTGTTTATTATAACAAAATTAATGAGCACTTTTCTGAATTTGGTAAACCTTATACTATACGAAAAACAAATGGGTTAGCAGATAGTTATGTGCAATCAACGCATGATTCTAAAACAGAATATATATTTCAGTTAGAGCACGATTGGACATTTTGTAATACTATCACACATGAGCTCGAAGATTTATTAGACGTTATGAAATTACGTAATATTGAGCATCTGAAATTTAATCAAAAAATTAATGGTGCTAGACCTAAACATAAAGAAGATATGGTAGAAGAGAGCATAAATAACATACCATTTTGTAGAATGACTAAAGGTTATCGTTCAAACAATCCGCATATAATTCACAGAGAATCATACATTAATAAATGGAATGAAAAAATAAAAAATTTTCCTATAAGAAACATACCAGGTAGACCTCATATACGAGGCTCTTGGGGCATAGAACACATGTTTGCCAGCATAGGCGTAGGAGGTTATGTTTATGGTGAATATGGTTTACCACCGCAAATAAAACACACGCACGGAAGAGGCAATAAGCATGAGTCAAATAATACAATCAACTAAATTAATAAATTGCGTTAATCTTAAAACACCAGCATTGGTTGACCCACCGCTTTATGCCGAAGTTGGACAACCACCTAAGAAGCTCATCGTTGCGTGTGTTTGGTGGGGTACTAAATATGGCAAAGAATACGTAGAGAAACTTCGTAATTCAGTAAAGAGAAATTTATCTCTTCCTTATGAATTTGTATGTATCACTGATAGAGATGATCTGCCCGATGGTGTAAGAAAGATTGAAGCACCAAAAAATAGTGAAGGCTGGTGGCAAAAAGTAAATCTATTTCACCCAAAGCTTTTTCATCCGCAAAATAGAATCATGTATCTTGATTTGGATGTTGTAATTACTAATTCTTTAGATGCACTTGCGTGCTCTCAAGGTGAATTTGTAATGATAGAAAACTTTGGGCCTAATAAAAAACACGCAGCGTATAATTCTTCATGTATGGTATGGACTCCAACAGAAAAAACACATAGAATACATAATAGCTTTGATAAAGTAATTACACAAGAATTACATGGAGACCAATGTTGGATATGGCGTGTAATGGAAAAAGATATTAAAGCATTTAGAAAAGACTTAGCAGAAAGTTACAAATACAATCGTAGAAGACCTGATTGGAGAAGAGAATCAAAAGATACAGCTTTATGGATATTTCACGGAAAACCTGATCCTCACGAAGTAAAAGATTCAATCATTGTTAAAAATTGGTGTTGACAACTGTGCCTAAATAATATACTATGAATACTATGAAAAGATTAAATATACTTGTAACTGGTGGAGCAGGATTTGTTGGAACAAATCTAATTAAAAAACTTTTAAACAGTGGTCACACCGTAACATCAATAGATAACTATTCTACTGGTTATGATACAAATCATGTAGATGGTTGTGAATATCTTACTGGGGATATTACGGATAAAGAGGTAATTAAAACTCTTCCAACTAATATTGATGTAATGTTTCACTTAGCAGCTCTTGCAAGAATACAACCATCTCTTAAAAATCCAACGAAAACAATTGAAAACAACTTCAATGGTTCATTAAACGTATTAGAATATGCTAGAGAAAACGATATTCAAGTAATATATGCTGGTTCTAGTTCAATGCACCACGGATTGTATGGTAGTCCTTATGCATGGTCAAAGTTTGGTGGAGAAGAATTATGTAAAGTATATAGTTCAGTCTATGATTTAAATACAACTATCTGCCGATTCTATAATGTGTATGGACCACATCAATTAAAGACAGGAACATACGCTACAGTACTTGGTATTTTCCTAGATCAATACGAAAGTGGTAAGTCTTTAACAATTACGGGTGATGGTGAGCAACGCCGAGACTTTACACATATTGACGATATTGTTGATGCATTATACCTTTGCATTGGTAAAGACTTTAGAGCAGAGTTCTTTGAACTTGGGCGGGGTGTAAACTATTCAATTAACGAACTTGCAGACATGTTTACACTTGCTAAGTATGTGCATATACCAGCTAGACCAGGTGAATATCCATTCACACTATGCGAAGATAAAAACGCATTTGAAAAACTTGGTTGGGTTCCTACTAGGAATTTAAAAGATTATGTTGAGAGCCAATTATAATGCCAACATACGCACAAGACGACAAATGGACATTTGACCATGAGTGGAAGAAAATGAAAGCGCGAATGGATAAACTCGAAAAACAAGTTTATTGGTTAGAACGTTTTAAAGCTGAAGTTCAAGAAAAAGAAATACAAAGAAAATACAGTAAACAATGAAACAAATCTTAACATACATTGCAATTATTATTACATTACCTATCGTGGTTATACTTGGTGGTATATCAGGCCTGTGCGCAGGTTTGCATCATGCTGCTTGTGCTTGGCCCGAACAACTTTATAATATGCTAAATACAACTACAGATGAATAGACCAAAAAAACAAAAAGTAACAAAAAAACAATTAGAAGAAAGCGTAGAAAGTTTTCGTAATTTATACACTAAGGCTGTTTACTCAATAATGGAGATTCGCCATGCTATGGGAGATGTTGACGCTAAATGGAGTCACCCAGAGCTTATTGAAAAAATAAAAGAGCTAAAAGAATTAGAACCAAAAGAAAAAGTTGAACAACCTGCAGAGAGTTCGTAAAGTATAAATAAACTATACATATGTTAACAGATGTAACATAGTACTTTAACCCACAATATAAATATCTCTATGAGTAACGAAATATTTGACTTCGGTTTTACAACAGTTGATGAAAATGAACTGGATGTAATTCAACAGGCACAAGAGAAAGTAGCTAATGCTACATCAGATACTAGTGCCTTGTACAAAAAGCTTGATAAGCTTTATAACTCTTTTGCGCCACTACTAAATAATTTAAAGAAAAATCCCCAAAAAGAATATATCTATTGGCCGAATAGACTTGATAAAATTGAACAATTCGAGTCAATGATTCAGCAAATATACAAAGAAAAAATATAAATGGAAAAATTAATAACACTTGCCAAAAGCAAAAAAGGTTTAATCGTCATTGGTGTAATCGTATTAGCGGTTGTATTTAATGCATTAAAAGGTGGCTGTTGCTCTACAGATGGAGCATCATGTGATGCACCCGCAGCCGTAACTGAATAACAAATAAACATCAAATATTATGGTAACATTAATCATTACATTCGTTGTCGGTTTTATTGTTGGAGCACTAGTTGCCCGAAATAATATCGTCAAGTTAAACAAGGTGGTTGAAGAAGCTAAGGAAGCTGCAGAAAAAGCAGAAAAAGAATTAGCAAAGCTAAAGTCTAAGCCCAAGCCTAAGCCTAGGGCCAAACCTACACCAAAGAAAAAGCCGGTTAAATAACCTGTTCTTTAAACAAAAAGCCTCATCTTATTGATGAGGTTTTTTTATGCTTTCTCGCCAGGCTTTACGGTGATGTCTTATCCAATCCGTGAGTGCAAAACTAAAGCCGACATCTTTGCCGGCTTTTTCTGATTCGACCCATTTGTGTTTTAGAATTTCTTCCAATTCAGATTGGTAATATTGATAAACTGTACTTGTATCTTTAAAGTCCATCAACGCTTACGATTAATCGTTGCTTTCTATATCAATATTAGAACGATGTTTATCTGTAATATGTCTTTCTTGAATAAGAATTTTAAGCTTCATATCTAAGCGAATCATATCGTTATCCAAAGCTTGAATTTGCTTTTTGAGTTTTCCAAGAGAACTACCTGCCGCGCTAAGAGCTGGTTTTACTTCTTTAGTTACCCAACCCCAAATATACCAAATAAAGTAACCACATAAGAGTAAAGCAATAACTGGGAATCCAAATGTTTGAATTGTATCTGCCCAAAATGTGAAATCTCTTCCGCTCATATTAGTCGTCTCTGCAGTCTTCTTTACCTTCAGAAGCCGCGATTCTTTGTAAGTTTGGTTCTACATTAAATGCACTCGAGAATAAACAATCAATCTTTACAATATCGTTGTTCATTACATCACACTTATTTTCTAATGAAAGAAGTGATTTTGATATACCAGTGATTTGGTCTTTAACTTGAGCTAAAATAAATTTTAGAATAAGAAATAAGAATCCACCACACGCTAACGCTACTGTGATTGGTATACCTACGGATTTTATAAAGTTAAGTATATCTCCAGTCATATATCTATTTATACAAAAAGGCCCCTACAACACAAAGTTATAGGGGCCTAAGTGATATTTAATTAGATTAGAAGCTAAAAGCTACACCAAAATCGAGGGTACCTGCCCACTCGTCATTGGTTCCAGCGCTTCCGCTCAAATCATTGCTTAAGTAATTATACTGAGCGTATAATGCTTCGTGCTGGACTCGTACGAATCCTAGTGTATATGTGTAATCATCTGTGTAACCAAATGACTGACCATATCCGCCTCCAACATAAAAATCAAGTAGTTTACTTGACATTAGGAGTTGAACAACCGAGGCTTCAACAACGCCTGCTTCATCTTCATCAATAGAAACATCGACCTGTGTGGTAAAATAACCTAGCACATCGAGATCGTATGAAGCATATAGCTCATACAAATCTTCATTACCATCAACCTGTGATAGTAATACTCCTGTTCCTAGTGCACCGATCGGTGTACTTAGTGTAGTTCCTACTGAAGCGTATAGCTCAGAAGAATCTGAATCAACATACTCTAAATCGCCGCGTAGACCAAGTGCCTTAAAGACAGGCAAGTCTGCTCCGACTTTATAATATAGAGAATCTTCTGAACTTGTGTAAGCACCAGAATCGATTCGTTTTTCATATTGACCAATCTCTACATCGAAGTAAGTTTGAGGCGCAATTTCTTGAGCATCAGCTTTACCTGAGAAGAAGAATAGGTATCCAGCAACCACTACAACCGCAGCGATTACCCATTTGTTTTTTAGTATTTTATTCATGTTTCTTTTTGTGGTTAAATGAAGGCACAGTTATGTGTCTTCAACTAAAATATTGTATTGGTTCTAACTCTGAGGCTTACTTTCCGCCAGGTGTAAAATAGAACCCAATTATCGCTCCCAAAGTGGCGACTGAGACCAGAGAAATATGTCCGGTTGTAATGGCGGTAGTGACGTCTGCTCCACTTGGGAAGGTGACGAGTCCCCACAACACTTTGATTGCTTCTTTATTTTCTGGTGGGGTGAAGGTGACCAATTCAACACCGGGGTAGAGGGTGCAGAGTATGGAGACGGTTGCAAAGTTACACATCCCGATAAGAGCGATAATACGACGAGTGCCACGAGTAAAAAGGTTAGACTCTGGATCAACGTTATTACCAAATACAGCTTGTTGGAATTTAATGTCTGAGTTAGACATTGCCAGGTCTCTGGCGATTTCTCTTTTTGCTTTTGCTTCTCTTCCATCGTTTATTGATTGTATGGTGCCTGCGACTATCTTGAGCATCGACCCCATGCCGGTGGCCCCAAGAGTTGTCAATAACATTGTAATTAAACCAAACATATGTTTATTTATACACTCAAAAAGCCTCACTTTTATAAATAGAATTGAGGTTATGGCTAAAGAGAAAGAGAAAAAAGCAAACATAGACGAAGAACTAACCCTTGAACAGGCTCAATCGGTCATTCGAAGGTTAGGAAACCCTGAACGTAAAATCAAAGAACTCGAGCTTTTAAAACAAGCTTCTGTTGTTGTGGCGAAAGAAACACAACCAGGGTTTGAATTTGATGACGGTGACGGCGATGATGTCGATATAAAATTGAGCTCTGACGAAGCTGTAACCTCAGAATTAACTAAACCACCTAGCTTCCTAGAACATGCTGGCACTCAAGTTGCTAGCCTAGGAACTGCTGGTGTTATGGCAATTGCATCAGCAACGTATTTTCAAGTAGATACTGTAGTTGAACAAACACGTGAAGTTGTTGCAGTTGCTGAAGAAAAATGGGAAGAGTTCGAAGAAGAACATCCTAATTTTAACTGGGACGATCCGTTTGAAGCGTTTACAACGGTCGTAGGTATTGGTGAGCTTGATATTGATATAGACCCTACCACTGGTACTGCAATCCCGTCAACCGAACAAAAGGAAATCAATGAATCTACAACACTACCTAAGGGAACAGAATCGAGTGGAGAAGAAACTCCAACGGAAGAAGTTTCTGAAGAATCCACTGAGGCCGCTGATGAGTCTGATACAAAGGACGAAGATTCGAATGAGGAAGCCGTAGAGGAAGAAAAAGAAGAGCCCAAGAAGAAAAAGAAGAGAGGCCTATTTGGTCTATTTGGTGGTGATGATGAAGACGAAGACGAAGAAGAGTCTGAAGAAGAAAGCGAAGAGGAATCAGCTGAGGAAGTAGAAGAAGAGGCTGAAGAAGAAAGCGAAGAACCAGAAGAAGAACCTGAAGCAGAAGAAGAATCTAACGAGTCGGAACCAGAAGCCGAAGAGGAACCAGCTCAAGAAGAAAAACCCAAAAAGAAATCTGGTGGATTATTCAGCGCCCTATTCGGTGGTGGCGATGATGAAGAATCCGAAGAGCCAGAGGACGAACAACAAGGAGAGGAACCAACACAAGATGACGACACAGTACCAGATGAGCAAGCAGAGGAAGAGTCTGCTGAGGAGCCTAAGACGGAAACGTCTCAGAGCGAAGCTAACGGAAGCGAACCGACGGCAAAATCAGCTACAAACACCAATACTGCAGAATCGAATGGTATAACAGAGAAGAAATCTAGTGGCGGGGGCCTTTTTTCATTTTTAACAAATAAAGAGGAGGTGGTCGAAGATAGTGAAGTATCTGCAGAAGAAGAACCAGAAATACTGGTTGCTGATTCTGAACAGGCCCCTGAGCCACTCTCTGAAGAACCAGAGATTGAAATACAAGACGAATCCATTGATGCGATAGACGATATTAAACCGCATTCAATGGTTGATGTCGAAGTTGCAGAAGTAGAAGTGGAAGTGGAAGTTGCAGAAGTAGAAGTGGAAGTCGAAGTTGCAGAAATAGAAATGGATGTTCAAATAAACATTGAAGATATTTTAGAAATGTCAGAAATTGCTATAGAAGACGTACAAATAGCTGACATAGGCGGAGACGATATTATAGATGATATCGAACAAGTAATAACACCAATAGATGCAATAGTTGTCTCACCCGCCGGAGCACTAATGTTAGCATATAACAACTGATAAAAACTATGATAGGAGAAATATTACAAGCAAGTAAAATGAATTTAATTGAATTAGCAATTGGCCTGATTGGCATTCTTGCTGTGGTTGTTATGTTTATACCTAAAGAGTCTTGGCTAGGTAAATCACTTGGAATTTTTGGGGAGCTATTCGGTTTCCTTGGTAAAATATTCAGCAAAAAATAACAATGAAAAAATTATTAACATTACTACTATTACCTTTAATAGCATATTCTACTGTAATCACTTCGTTTGAAAGTTTTCAATTAGATGTCAAAGAATACGAATTTCTTAGACCTGACGGAAGCTCACAAGAAGACGACGGAGAATATGCTTACGCATTAGCTTCATTTACCGTAGATGTAACTGGCACATATTCAGTAGAGAATGTTGGATTCTATGGTGTCGTTTATACAGGTACAGACAATGATTATACTCAGAATCAAGGTTATACATTTATTGCACCTAACACACCAGATTGGAAAGCAGATACAATGCTTTATGTATACGATGAAGAACCAAATTTAGCAACGCCAACAAATCCATTATACTTTGCAGATAACGATGACAATGATAATTATACCGGCGAAAGTAATGTTGGTGATTTACTTTTTGCTTTAAGCGCAGATTTAGAAACCAACACAACCTATTATGGTCTTATAACAACCTTTGATCCTAAAGTAAATGGAACAGGTACGATTCGAATGGATGGGCCAGGAAATGTAGATATGACATATCTTACATCAATACCCGAACCTCACACTTTTGCACTATTAACAGGTTACTGTTTGTTTTTATATGTAGCAATTAAAAGAAGAAAATAATGTATGAGACAGTTACTTTTATTATGTGG
>Ga0181401_1001285_pt1 | contig 10035 bp, 10 predicted proteins | sample 24SPOviralmetaG_FD_130130 | JGI IMG/M metagenome (GOLD analysis project Ga0181401, IMG submission 130130) | Marine viral communities from the oligotrophic San Pedro Time Series (SPOT) site, San Pedro Channel, CA, USA - 24 SPOT_SRF_2011-07-20 | ecosystem: Environmental > Aquatic > Marine > Strait...
GTCTCTAAACATTGGAATAGTTCCTTCCTTTGGAACACAGTTTGGAACCATCTTTCCATTTTTCTTTTTTAATCCAACTTGTTTATGAGTATCCCAACACGGTTCGTCATCTTCACCAAACATGTCTTTAAACTTTTTGGTATGTTTGGATGGCTTTGTTTCTGCAGTAGCATCTCCAGGTGCAGGCTTATATGCCTTTGGATTATCATCATCCATCTTGGCTTGTTTTTTAAATTGTGCTTTGCGTTTGTCTTTCGTAGATTTAGATAGACCTGCATGGTACTTAACATTCTCATCAAGATATTCTTCGAGATCATTAATAAAGTACTTAGTACCAATAGAGCTTACAACGTAATTTGAGTAGCGCTCAGATATTGTAAAATATGCATTTGATTTTTGGCAATATACTTTATCTCCTTTATTAAAGATCTCTCCAGCAATATAGCTTTCACGTTTTTCTGAAACTGTTGGAAGTTGGATATGCTTTCGAAAGTTAGCCATTTCCTTTAGACCCATTCTTTTACGAAGAAGGTTAAACACAGATAGCTTATCACCAAACGATTTTGGAAGACCATCAGCAAAAGCTTGGAAATCACCTGATACTGCAGCTGCTCTCATCTTTGAGGCAGACATTCCAGAAACATCGTCAGAATCGGGATCACGTTCACCAGCTGACTCAAAAGAAATATTATCAAATTCATAGAAGCCGTGACGTGCCTTTGTACCGTTATATTTAAGAAGTAATGTTTTAAATTCTTTGATTCTATCTGAACCAATAACCATTGTTACGTCAGTATAACCTTGCTTATACAACGATACTGATATATCAAATACAGTTTTAAGTTTAGCATCGAGGATAATATTGCGGGCATACTTTGGAAACATCTTACGCATGATTCCAACTTTTTCCTTGTACTGAAGAGGATCAGACTTAGGATTATTAGACTGCGATACGAAGATCTTATAGTCTCCACCCCGAGCTATTTTAATTACTTGAGTAATAAGTTTTTCATGACCAATAGTCGGAGGATTAAAGCGACCAAACGTAAATGTTACGGACTTGGTTTTTTCCTCGTTGAACTGTTTAAATCCTTTAACCAGCATCTGTATCTTTCTTTTCTACTTGCTCATACTTACGATTCTTTTTACGGTTCTTTGCCATATACGCAAGATGACCATCTGGATCAATAGGTGTTCCAGCTTGTTGCGTATAATCTACGACTAAGAAATCTTTAAAGTTTAATATTTTTTCTGGTAATTTGTCCATAAGAGTATTCGTTTTAAATTATTTTTGCCAACCTTTGATTACATCGGGAGAGAAATTGTTTGTAGAAAATTCAAGTCTATCAACTAGTTTGACTGCACCAGAAGTAGTTTTATCGATAGCAACAAATCCTTCAGAACCTGTCACCTTAAAACCATTCTTAGTACGAACAAATGTATCTAATTGTTTGACCTTATCAAGTTTATTTATAATAAGCAACTTGGCGTCTACGATAGCGTTCTGTAGTTCAAATACATATCGAAGATTGAGTTTATTTTCTTTCGAAAAGAATAACATCAACTCCTCCTCTTTCTTATCTACACCTTCTTTACCTTTTACTGATTTTCTTTTTTGTCGTTCTTTTTTAAACTTGTCTTTAAACCAAGAGATAAGATCGTTAACGTGTTTTGTAGGAGAAGCTATTCTTTCTCCTTTACGAACAAGCGTATTATTAAATGTTTCAAACTGTTGTGCAAGTTGTGGGTTTGACTCGATTTGCTTAAGAGTAGAACTCGCAATCTTTTGGAAGATCTTACCAGCTTTACTTAATGATTCTGTCACTTCTGCTGTTTCGACTGCAGATAGACTTGCTTTACCAGTTATATCTCTATATTCAGCGTCTTGATACCAGACTGTAGATTTTTTCTTAAACGATTTTAGATTAACTCCGTATGAAGCTTTCATCGAAGGAAAGTCTTTACCTTTATATGTCGTATGCCATACAACTCCAAGGTTTGCCTTTGCTATCTGTTTACCTAAATTAGATTTAAGAGGAACTGCATATACAATTGTATTTGGTTGAAACGTGTAATATGCTTCTCCGTCAATAGATTCTTTTGAGATGTCGCCCTTCGTAAACATGATATCACCTTGAATCACATCTTTAATTCCAATATCTTTTAATTCGTCAAATGCATACTTAAGTTTGGTGCTTAAATCTCCACTTGTATCAGCATCGATATCTGCATGATTTTTATACACCTTAGGATCTTTATTGAATATGCCTTTCTTTGCAACAAAGAATTGACCATCTCCTGGATCAATTCCAGCAAAAACTGCAGGTGCTCCGTCCCATTTGACAGTTACGTCGTAGTTCTTACTACTATTACCTGCTAACATATCTCTCATTGCTCTTAAAGCAAAGATTGCTTCTCGCGCTCCTTTTACACCACCGTATATAACACGATCTTCAATATGTGTCATGTGAGTGTTTTTTCCAGAGGCTGCCTCTGAAAGATATGTTTTAAATGATCTCATTATGGTGCTAACTTGATCTTAACATCTTTTGGTTTAACTTTTAAACTTTTCTTTAAAAAAGTTGTCAATTGTTTAACAGCGCTTTTATATGTAGACTGCGCCTTTGAAATAAATGTGTCTTTCTGTAGTGCGCTGATTCCTCCAGAGTCGAGAGCTGCAACATAATCAAATGCCCAATTTCCCTTTCCTTTAGGAACTCCCTTATGAGAAAACTGCCATGGATTTGTATCAATTGCATATGCTTCATCGAGCTCTGATTCCTCTTCTAATGAAGCCATTAGTTTGGCAATCTTACCAAGTATGTCCTTATCTTTCTTAGAAATGTTTTTCATCTTACGCTCTTTTTCAATTTCCTTTCTGGTTCGAGCGTAATTGAGTGTGCTTTCAAGGTAAAAGTCTTTCTTATTATAAAGCTTTTTATCTTTTCGTTGATGCAATGCTGTGTTAACTTTTGTGCCATCATCGAGTGTGAGAACATTAAACTTCTTATCGTGTTTAACAACCTTGCTCTTTCGAGTAAAGCTTGTTGTTCCTCCACCTGAAGTATCACGCGTTGCATACACAACCGTCTTACCTATGTACTTATTTTTTGCTTCGTTGTATTCTTTAAATGTTTTCATAGTAGGGATTATATTTATATTAATAAATCTTAATGAAGAATCCGTTCTCCTCGCCAATTTTCTTTGCTCCATTAATCATCTTATTCATGATAGTAGAAATATTCTTATCGTTAGTAACAAAGAAATGCATTAGCTTTAGGCCTTGTATCTTCATACAAAGATTAGCTGCAACATCCATATTTCTTTTCGCATCTCTGACTAACGCCTCAAACTGAGCTTGTGTTAATGCGTTTCCGTCTTGAACTTTTGAATGTTTAGATACAGTTTGATACATTTTATAAACTTCATTGATTCGCTCCGCATCAAATGCAGAGAATAGTTTTGGGCTTCTTCCAAAATAGTTAATACTTTTAATACGCTCATCACCAAACTCTTCCATTACACGATCAAGAACATCAACGGGAATTTTACCTAAACGACCACCGGAAGGTGTGCCATCAGAGGTGATTTCAGTCTGAGCTGTCGTATATTTATGAGGAAATCCTCTCACTTGTAAACTGATTTGCTTTGATGTATCGGTATTCTTAAATGTAAATAAGCCAATTTCTTTACCTTCAGCGCTTATATTACAATTAAACTTGGCAATTTGAATATTGTATGCAGCTTTCTTGGCTTTACCTGGTTCGTTTGTAAAATCTACAGATGGTTTATCGGTGACTAATTGCTTAAGGGATATAGGATATAGTTGCTTCTTTTTATAATAATCATACATCTTATTATTAAACATAGACGTTAGTCCGTCTCTAACTTCGTAATTGTCAATACAAAATTGCAGATCTTTAATTATTTGTGTTTTCTTGCTTTTATCAATAAGAAAGATGTCGGCTGGATTCCACGAATCTTTTGCAATTTTTACCTTCTTTGTAAATTCACTGATTGCAGTAGCGAATGCAGACTTATCAGTTGCATCGTGCAATATATCAAAGCGATTAAGATTACCCGCAATCTTAACAACTGCTGGTTTAGTCGATTGAAATGTTTGGTTCCACGCAATAAACGCATCCGGATTATCAATAAATATTTTTTGGCCAGTATCTTTTGGTGTTTTAATATCTTTTATTAAAGACATCACCGTAGCAAGTTCTCCAGCATCTGCTAACTTTTTGCCTAATGCATTTCGTGATCCACCTCCCATTCCAGAAAATGGAGCTTTATCTATATCGTTAAATCGAAATGATACTTTTCCTTCTAGAACTTCCATTATTAACTTTTCTCTTTTACTTGCATCATAGGTTGAAGTAATTTTAGCTTCTTTAAATGCAGGTGAATCTGAATTAACTTCTAAAACCTCTCTAAATCTACTCGAGTCTATTCCTGCTTTTTGTAGCGCATCTTCAGCATTGCGAACATCAGAGCTGCTGCGATACGTAAGTTCAATCGTGCCATAAGCCTCGCGCACACCATATGGCTTTAAATTCCCTGAATTTAGTGTTTCGGCAGTAAAAACTGCAGCGAACTGATTATTTGGATATAGAATTGATTTGTATTTCGAATAATCAGTTTGTGCCCTTTCTAAATTGAAAATATCCTTTGTCTTTTTCAATTTATAAGATTTGCCATCAGACATTTTTATCTTTTCACCAGCATTGATCTTCGCAACAATAGCTACGATATACTTTGTTTTATCCAGATCTGGTAATTTAAATATAGCCATTTTACGTCAAGTCAGTAACTGATTTACCTTTTGCCCAAAACTTACACGACCAATAACGTGCCTTATATTTTGGGCCTGGGTCAGTATCACACTGATGACGAGCTCGAAAGCTTTTGCGTCTGGCTGGGTCGTCTCGTTTGATTTCCATATTTGGATCACCAAACCCTAGACGAATAACATTACCTTTTTCGTTATTTACGTAGACGTAGAATTTCTTCTTACCGTCGTTCCCACGAAAAGGTTTGTTAAGAGTAACTTTTTTACCCTTGTATTCGCTCTCTTCAAATAGAAGAGAATCACTGAAGTTAAGCATAATTCCCATTGTGTGTAATATATTCTATTCTATTTATAACATATTACCTTTTAATACTTAATCCATCTACACTTTTTCCAGTTACTTTGAGCGATCCATCTAAAGAATAATCCACGTTCTCTTCCATGAGCTTCGATCTCCCAAGGCTGATCGTAATAATTAACCTTATCAGAATCAACTACTTTGTCCTTCCATTTGCACAATGAAAGATGATTAGTATCTTTGAGCTCACCTCTTGCGTATTGCTTTACGTGAACCATCTCATGAGCAACGGTCTCGAGCATATCATGCTTATCTTGTGAAGCGTCAATCCTTACAGTAAAATGACGAGGACGATATCTGCTGTCTTCCCATGTACAATCACCTACGAGTTCTTCTTTCTCTCTTAGATTATTAATTAGCTTAATATCTACTTCAACCTTTCCTAATAGTCGAGGAGCCATGAGCTTAAGAGCAAATGCAGCAACATCTTCTGCCATTTCTCGTCTTTCTTTAGTTGAGCCTGTTGCTTCAATAAACATTATATCTTGAATGCTGAGAAGTCAGCGCTTTGGGTTGGAGTTGAAGATGAAGTAGGATCACTCGATAAAGTTTGAGCCGATTCTTCTACATCGTATAATCGCATCTTAGATCTATCAATGCCTACACAGAATCGTTTGTGTTCTGTAGGATCATTGTATCGATTCTTTAGCTGCTTGATCATTACTTGATTCATACCTTCGAGTTGCTCTGTAGAAATAAGGGCAAGCATTAAATCTGCAGTAGCTGGAAGGCCAAATGATTCTGAGGTATCAGTGATTTCAACATCTGAATTACCAAAGCCTGAACGTGTAACTTGTGTTGCTGACCATATAGGCACATTGAATTCAACAGCAAGACCACGTATTTCTTCAGCAATTGCTTTAATCATTGAGTATGTGTTGATAGATCCACCCAATCCTTTGATTCTTGAACTCGAACAAATATTAAGATAATCAATGTATATGACTTCTGGTACAAACTTCTTCTTCATCTTCAACTCATTAAGCAATGAACGAAAGTGGCCAACATGAGCTACAGCTGTAGGATATTCTTTAATGATCAACTTACCATGCGTCTTTTGATTAGCAATATGAGCCTTGTTTATAAAGGCATCTTTACTTAGATCTGTCAGAGTAGCAATATCTACATCGAATAGATTAGCATCGATTCTTTCAGCAATCTTTTCTTCAGCCATTTCAAGAGTAATGTAAAGAACATTACGACCTTGTGATAAGGCATCTGCAGCAAAATGGCACATTGCCAAACTTTTGCCGACGCCTGTACCTGCAAGAATAATATTAAGAGACTTTCTTGGTACACCACCTTTAGTGATCGTATTAAGAAGCTCAATATTGAATGGGATCTTGTCTTCTTTTAGATGATAGAAGTCATAACGTTCTTCAACATTCTCAAAGTAATCATGACCGACATTGGTATCGAAGGTAACCGACAAGGCCTTTGTCAATATGTCCGGGATTGCTCCTTCGGCCTTGTCGGTATTTCCATCAACAATAGAGATAGATTCCATGAGTGCAAGATAGACAGCTCTATCCTTACACCATTTTTCAGTGGACTCTATCAACCAATCCAATTCAACATCATTATCATTACTTAGTTCTCTAATTAAAGCGAGAGTATCATTTGCAATAGGACGATTAGTATATTCAGATTCTTTGAATTCAATCTCGAGGATTGCTGGAGTTGGTAACTTATTGTATTTTGTTACGAACTTCAGGAATATGTCATAGACTGCTTGATGCTGTTTCTCAAAGTATTCCTTCTTAATATGTGGAAGGGCTTTTCTGAGAAAAACTTCGTTATTCGTCAATGATTTCAGTATTATCGTCTCTATCTCCTGCATTACCAATTTGTGCTTCTTGATCTTCTAGTATTTCTGTTAATATGTCACCGATATAGTTTCGGAATTCAGTGCTTTCTTCGAGCTCTTTCTTCGAGTAGGGAGCTGGAGCTTCTTCAATATGGTAGTTGAATTTAAGACGAGCCAAATCATTTTCGACATCTTCTTCAATAGTAACAGCACCATACGTATATATTACATTGTTATAAGGACTTTGTACAATCTTTAATGAATAAAGTTCTGAGTCCTTCTTTTCTACATATACGAATTTATTATCCATCGGTTTCTTCATCTTCTCCGAGAATAGAGCGATAAGCAACCTTATACTTCTCTTCAACTTGAGATTTAAAGTCAGTATTGGTAAATATATTATCCCAGAATTCTTTCTTCAGTGTATCTTTCATACGAACATTACCAGAGAGTTCTTCACCTGTGGCAGGATTCTTTGCCATATACCAACCATTCTTTGGTTTGACGACGTGGCCTGTTTCAAGAGCAACTTCTGTGAGGCCTGACCATTTTTCGATACCACCTTCCCATGTGACAGAGATAGGAATCTTTGACTTTTCTTTTACGAACCTTGATTTCTCAACATTGATAACAAAGTCATAACCAACAATCTCGGTACCAGTCTTTTCTTGACGACGACCAATGATCCATACATTGTCAGCAGAATACATGACACCTGTGCCACCACTTACGACAGCTTTAGGGAACATACCTTGTTCCATGTACGTATGATTGACAGCAAGAAGAGGAATATCTTTGAGTGTCAGCATTGGTGTGATCATGCGGAATAGACCTTTAAGAGCTTTAGCTCGAGTCATGTCTGCAACTGACTTCATGTTCTCGGCATCTTCGACTTCTTTCTTCGAAGCGATATTGCCAACAGAGTCAATAATTACAATCACCTTGTCTTTACGATCAATTTCATTTAGCTGATGAACAAGATCAAACTTGAGTTCTTCAATGTTTGTAACAGGTGTATGAAGCACACGACTTGTATTCACATCAAATGCTTCGAAGTATGATTGTGGAGAACCAAACTCTGAATCATAGAAGAGTAGTACTGCATCTTCATGCTTCTTTAAATATGCTGCTGCCATAAGCAGAGCAAATGAGGTCTTAAAGTGCTTTGATGGACCAGCGAGAACCGTGAGACCTGAGGCCAATCCACCGTCGATGCTTCCTGATAAAGCGACATTTACCATGGATACTGGCGTAGAAGTAAGCTCCTTTTCGCCGAATAATTTAGAGTCTGATAGCACATCTGCGCCAGTGACTCGACTTGATTTCTTTAGTTTTTCTAATAGTGACATATTGTTGTTTGATTAATAGATATAATTATACACTGTTTATAAGCAAATGTAAAGCTTTTTTTACGCAAAGAATGAGTCCAAATTGCTGGTCTCCTGGGGCTCTGTCCAGTCTCTGCCCTGCCAATGGGGATATGATGCTCGTGACAGGTGGACTGACTGGGGCTTCTCCATGACGTCAAAGCTGAGCTCTCCAGAGCCATTTTTCAGCTGGTCGGTCCACATATAGACATTCGCGTTCAATTGAAGCTGAGCAATGAATGCTTCTCGGACCTCATTCCGCTCATCCCAGGACCCAAAGAATGGTGTTCCCTTGTACCAGCCAGTCTTCGGGACCTTACGAGATTCATTCTCGATCGGGAGAGGTTCATAAGCAAGTGTCTTGGCTCCATATTTACGAGAGATTCGATTCAATTCCCTAGCATATCGATCAGCTAATTTCTTTGCCTCAAGGATAGGATCATCGAACCGACACAGGTGATGGCGTATGTCAATATTGCCAAAGTAGGTTTCAATGATATTGTACTCTGAGGCACTAGGAATAAATGTTTCGAATCCCTTCTTGATAGATCCGTGCAATGTAGAGAATGGACGAGATACATTCTCCCAACGAGGACGATACATACAAATAGCATGACTATCTCCTATAGAAATATTAGGATATCTCTTTATCTTGTTTGGGTCAATAGTCACTGCTCGATATTGTAAAGCCTTGAGTCCTTCCCAATCGACATCGTCCCATTTCCAAGCAGCCTTCCGCAATCTATCTTGAAACATTCCTGCATAATCGGGGAAATCAACCATCAAAGAATTGACTGGTCCTTTGAATTGAGAAAGAGCAACGAGGAACTCTCTATTTTTATATGCATGTATTCCACCAAATAGATTTAGGTTACCACTCCAATCGCTGCCATGATAGAATGCAAGCGCATCATATTCTGAATAATCAGTAATCTTATTTGACACCAAATTGATATCAGTTTTATTTCCAGCTTCCCTGATTTGATCAGCATATATGATAGCCTGTGCGGCTTTGTGAGAAGCAATCTTATTTGAGATTGGTCCTAAACCAGTTAACAGTACTTTACTTTTCATCTTTCTTCCACTTTCTATATGAGTCTATTCTTTCGTATATTGATTCGTCGTTTAATGTTGGGTTGGTGCCAACGTTCCAAAATAAAATGTCGCGATCTGTGTTTTTGGGTATTGCTGCCCAAGCTTTCGCGTCGTATGTTGCTACAGATGGGAATGGTGGTAAACCTTCTTTAATCGGTGTAGTGAATGGTAGTGCATGAGATATGATTCTATCGTGGCCAATCTCACCACTTTTCATGTTACGCGATACTGCCACGCAGTGAAACTTAGCATTTGGCCATGCTATCTGCAATGACCTATGTAACACACCTGTTGAAATGACGGTCCATACTTCCTCTGGTTCCTTGATCTGAGATGCTGCCTTTACAAATCCTGCTGTCACAAGCTCGTGCTTTAAACCAAGAGGGATGAAGTAAGCATCGTCATTCTCATCTGCCCATCGTTTAGCGATTGCATTTAGATTAGGCATAGCAGCGATACGGTGAAATTCATACTCTGCTCCTTGCTCTATGCAACATGCCTGATGATGAGATATGCATTTCGAAGATGGCATGAATAACTTTACTTTCTTACCATGTCGCTTTGCCACATCGAGAAGAGAAACTCCTGCGAGGCCAGTGCGAGGCTGAACATACAC
>Ga0181401_1001289_pt1 | contig 10021 bp, 7 predicted proteins | sample 24SPOviralmetaG_FD_130130 | JGI IMG/M metagenome (GOLD analysis project Ga0181401, IMG submission 130130) | Marine viral communities from the oligotrophic San Pedro Time Series (SPOT) site, San Pedro Channel, CA, USA - 24 SPOT_SRF_2011-07-20 | ecosystem: Environmental > Aquatic > Marine > Strait...
CAAAACTTAAGTAATGAACAACAAGCAAACTTACAACAAGCTAATCAAGTCATGCAACAAAGAATGACTAATCTTTCTAATAGACAAACAGCAGCTTCACAAACTGCACAAATGGCACAGCAAGTTGTATTAAAGCAGGGTGAGTTTGAACAACAAGCAGTTCTAACTACAGCTCAACAAGAACAACAAGTTAGAATGCAAAACATTCAGAATGAGCAGCAGAAAGCTTCTCAAGAATCTGCACAAAGACAACAAGCAGCTATTGCTAATCTTGATACAGGAACTAAACTTGATTTAGCTAATCTTGAACAACTTAATGCAGCCGGTAGAGATAATTTAAATGCTGAACAACAAACAAGATTAACAGAGTTTCAAGCTAAAGTAGATAGAAATGCTAGACAAGCTGAACTTACTCAGCGAATGGAAGAAGTAAATCTTAGTAACGATTTAAAAGTAGAACTTGCAAACTTGACAGAGCTTAATCAAGCTGGTAGAGAAAACATGACTGCTGAGAATCAAGCTAGACTTACCAATCTTAATGTTCTTGTAGACTTTAAAAAGACTAATGCTAATATGGCACAGCAAATGGACATGGCTAATATGTCTGCTGAGAATCAAATGGAACTTGCAAACTTGCAAGAAAGAGCTGCTGCAGATAGTGCAAACTTTACAGAAGCTAATAGATTTAGATTACAAGAACTTACAACTGCTGCAAGTGTTCTATCACAGAATGCAGAGTTAAGACAAAGAGCAGAGTTTGCTAAGTTAAGTGCTGAAGAAAAAATAACACTTGCAAATCTTACAGCTAAGAACCAAGCTGATAGTGAAAGCATGTCCGCTACTAATCAAGCTGAACTAGCTAACTTAAATAAAAACATGAGAGTTGCTGAAGTTAATGCTAACTTAGCACAACAAATGGGACTTGCAGAGCTTTCTAATGAACAACAAGCTGCAATGACTAATGCTCAGATTAATGCTAACATGGATATGGCTAACTTTAATGCAGAACAACAGACTGCTTTAGCTAACAGTAAGTTTATGCAAACTGCTACAATGGCAAACCTTAGTAATGAGCAACAAGCTATTATGCAAGATGCAACTACTAAAGCTTCATTAAACTTAGCAGAGCTTGACTCACGTACAAAGTTAGAAGCACAAAGAGCATCTTCGTTTTTACAGATGGATATGACTAATCTTAATAATGAGCAACAAGCTAATATGTTATCTGCTCAACAAGAACAACAAAGATTGTTATCTAATCAGTCTGCTGAAAATGCTGCTAAACAATTTAATGCTTCATCAGAGAATCAAGTCAATCAGTTTATGGCTAGTCTTAATTCACAAATGGAACAATTTAATGTTAGTCAATTAAATAACATGGAACAGTTTAATACACAATCTGAAAATGCTGCAAATGCTAGAGATGCTAATAGAACTGCAGATGTTAATAAAGCTAATGCTTCTATATTAAATCAAACAAGTCAGTTTAATGCACAGTTAGATTTTAATAGACAACAGTGGAATGCTGCTAACGAACAAGCAGTAATAAATTCTAATGTTACTTGGAGAAGACAATCAAACATGGCAGACACTGCAGCACAGAATGCAGTTAATCAACAGAATGCACAGAACGCTTTTGGTTTAACTTCATCAGCTCAATCATTCTTATGGCAAGAGTTAAGAGACCAAGCAGATTATGATTTTAGATTTGCTGAAAACTCTGCTAATAGAAAATTACAAGCTATGATAGCTGCAGCAAGTTCAGAAGGAGATGCTGCTAAGAACTGGTCAAGCAATTTTAGTGGAGCTTCAAGCACAATAGATAGAATATTTGGAACATCTTAGGAGATAATGTAAATGGGAATTTTTAGTAAAATATGGAAAGGCATCAAAAAAGTAGGTAAAAAAATTGCTAAAGGTGTTAAAAAAACATTTAAAAAAATAGGTAAAGCTATAGGTAAATTAGGAGTAGTAGGTCAAATAGGAATGATGTTTCTTATGCCATATGCTATGGGAGCTTTGTCCAGTTTTGCCGGTTCGGCACTAGGAACAGTTGGACAATGGTCTGCAAACTTACTAAGTAAATCTGGAATAGGTGCTAAAGCTTTAGGACATACTTTAAACATGGTACACAAGGCAGGTACTTTTGCTGGTAAAGTTTATACAACTATTTCTGATACTATTGGTAATGCAGTTGATAGAGTTGGTAACTTTTCAAAAGGTAAAGGTTTTACTTTAAGCGAAGGAAGAACTTCTATATTTGCAAAAGGTAACGAAAGGTCTTTATTATCTACAGAAGGATATAAACTTCCTGATGCTGCAACAGTTACTAAACCTACCGTAGCTCCTACAACTCCAGAAGTTAAATTAGATTTTGATACTGTAGCTCCTACAACAGACTCTACAGGTATGTTAGATTTAGAAGGTTTAGCTAATGATGTTAAAGTACAAACACAACTATCTCAAACAATGCCAGATGTTTTAGGAACTGCAAAAGTAGAGCCTAAAGGACTTTTAGACTTTGATGTTTCTAAAATTGAAATGCCTAAAATAGACATAGCTGGAAAAGCTGTAGAAACAGTAACTCCAGATTTAACATTAGGTGAAAAATTAACAGAGTTTGCAACTGGTAAAGTTCAAGAAGGAATAGAAACAATCAAAGCATACGACCCTGCTAAAGCTTTAACGCAAGGTGTTGATAAAATTATTTATAATAAAGCTTTAGAAGCTGGTGGTGTAGATACAACTGCTGATTACATTGATGAAAGAACTGTTATTAATGTTCCAGAAATGTATGACGTTGCTTCTACTAATCCGGGTGTCTTTAAAGAAGTAGATTTTTCTTTAAGTAAAATGGGTAATGCTTGGATGGGCAGTAATTATACTAACTCTAATTATATAAATAATTTATTAGGAGAAGGAACTTCTGCATATGATTCTTATATGAATCAATTTGCACAATCTCAATCTTTTCAATTAGGAACATAAAATGATACAAGAAGAATATAATCCAGAAGCTGTAGAAGCTTTTGCTAAAGCTGGAAAACCTATACCGGGTCAATCATTAACATCTAATCCAGATGAGCCTAGACCGTTTGAAAGTCCTCCAGAGTTTACAAATTTTAAAGAAGCTCTAGATTATACTGTAGGTGAATTACTAGAAGAAGAAGCCTATATGTCTATTGTAGGTGCTATAGGAGACGGTGTACCTATTGTTGATTTAGTTATGCAAATTACTTATGTAGGTTTTAGAGAAGGTAAATGGAATCCTGATTTAATGATGATGTTAGTTGAACCATTAATATATACTTTAATGGCATTAGCAGAGAAAGCAGATATTGAATATAGAATAGATGATGAAGATGATGAAGACGATGAAGCTCCTGAATCTATACTTGAAGAAAAAGCTAAGAATATTGCAGACTTAGCAAGAGCTAAATTAGAAAAAGCAGGAAGCATACCTTCAGGTGCTATACCTACAGAAATTGCACAACAGATAGAAGTTGCTGAAGTTCCAGAAGGTTTATTATCTAAACCTGAACAAGCAGGAGAAGTTATGGAAGAACCTATGACTCAAGAGCCACAAGAAAGTTTATTAAATAGAGGACAGTAAAAATGGCAAGATATGATTATGAAAGCGATATAACATTTGCACAACAACAGTTTGATAAGGCTCAAGAAAGAGGAGAAAAAAGAGGTAAGCGTATGGCTCGTGAAGCTCTTAAAACTCAATTTGTTGGAGGTCTTATAGGTGCAGGTATTAAAGGTGTTAAATCTTTACTTGACCAAAAAGCTGATGCTTTACACTTTTCACAAGCTCCACAAAGAGCTAGATATGAGCAGATGTTAAATCAACGAACAAGCATACAAAATACTCTTAAGCCTTACATAGCTCAAGGTGGTAATAAAGAAGATTATCTTACTAATTACTACTACGATATATATTTAAAAGAAGCAAAAGTAGCTAGACCTAACGCAGTAGAGTCTAGTTATGATACATGGTTAAGAGAAGAAGCAAATAAAAAAGCTAAATCAATGATTCCTGTATTTGATAAAATGCAACAAGAGTCTGTAGATGTTCCTACTTTTGAAGAGTTTCAAGCACAATATACTAAATATGCTAATCAATTAACTCCTAGGAGTATTGGAGGAGCAGCAGTTAAATATGTTAAAAATTTATTTGCTAAAGAAACTGATGAAACATTAGCTTATAAAAATGAAAAAGCTAAAGATGTTTTATATGGTACTTCTTTATTTAAAGAGTCTAAAGAATTAAAAGGAGCTTTACAAGAATGGAACGCAGCAGGTAATGGAGTTGTAGACATTGTAAAAGCTTTAAATGAAAAAGCTAAAAAAGGTGAATTAGTATTTAAAGATATAGTAGACCCTAAATTTGTAGATTGGGAAGAACAGTCTCATGGTTCTACAATAAAGAAAAAAGGTTTGCTTTATATAACTAGAGATGCTAACGGTAATAAAATAGAAACTGTAAAAGATTTAGATTTAAACCAATATGAAACTAAAAAATTACCAGTATTTAACGAAACTGATAAAAAATCAGCTTATAATGCTGCTCAAAGTGTAGTTTCTTCTTTTGATAAAAAAGATGAAAGAGTAAAAATATTTAATCAAGTTGTAAAAGATAAAAATTTAGGTTTAACATTTGGTTCCCAAATTTTAGAAATCACTACTAATTTAGGAAGAAATCCTAAAGATGTAACAGCTCAACAAATAGCAACTAACTTTTTATTAAATCAAGCTGTTGAAAAAGGTTCATTAGTTGGTTTAAGAACAATAATGACAAACTGGGATGTCGCTAAATTAAGTCCTCCAGAACCAGAAAAAGAAACTGAATATTTAAAAAATGAATTACTTCCTAATATAAAAACTTTTAAAGAAGACATACAATCAAAGATAGGAGCTAATCATCCTGAAGTAAGTAAGTTATATGAAACAACTTTAAAATTTATACAAGCTGATTCTATGAGTTTAACTATAGATGAAAGGCAAGAATACATAAGAGATTTAAACAGAGAGTTTGGCTATGAAACAAGTCGTAATTTAATTAATGAAACTACAGATGAAGACATTACAGATACTATTATGCCCCCTAAAGCTATTAAAAAACCTATGAGTATAAATGCTGTTTCTTCTAAATATAAAATTGATGAAGATTTTATAAATAAATTAATAAGTATTAAGCCTAAAATAGGAGGCGTGTCTCAACAAGCACCTTTTAGAGAAGACCCTATTGATTTAATTACAGATAAAATGTTATATGATGCTGGGTATATATCAGAAGGTAAAGATGCTCCCGGATTTAAAATGTTTGGAAGAAGAAAATTTATAAGAGATTTATTTGAAGATTTACAGTTAAGATAAATAATATGGGAATAATCAACGACACATGGAGTTCATCAAGTCTCTCTAGTTTTTCTAATAGTTATACTTTAGATGACCTTGAAAAAGATGACGAGTTTCAAAAAACTTCAGAAAGATTTTTAGAATCTGTAGGTGAAAAGTCTGATGATGTGTTTGAGTATCTAAGAGATTCTGATTTTAATTTATATTCAGGAATGAATAGAGCCATGCAAAGTGGTAAATTTACTGACCAACAAAAACAAGACTATGCTTATCTTCGTTCTAAGTTTGATAACGCAGATATGGGAAGCTTCAAACAATATGCTGAACTTATTAAAGATGCAACATTAGACATTGTTACAGACCCTACAGCTATAACAGCAGCCTTACTTACTCCTGTAACAGGTGGAACTTCATTAGCTGCAAGACAAGGTATAACTACAGCAGCTTTACAAGGCTCTAAAGCTATTGCAAAAAATAAACTACAAGATGTTGGTAAAAAACAAATACGAAAAGCTACAGCTATTACAGGTGCTGAAGTAGGAGCTTGGACAGGACTTGATAATCACTTTAGACAAAACACAGAAATAAACGTAGGTTTACGTAAATTGTATTCTACACCAGAACTTGTAGGCTCTGCAGCTCTTGGAACTATTACAGGTGGAGTGTTTGGAAACTTAGCACAACGACATCGTTTGTATAACGAAGATTTAAATAGATTGTTTACTAACGATGAGTATAGAAAAGATGCAGGTAGTGAGTTATTGTTTAAAGCTAGAAAAGCTAAAGATACTTTACTAGCTAATACAGTAGGTAATCCAACTAGAATACTTAGAACAACTTCAGAATTTTCTCCTAAAGCTAAAGAACTAGGTGAAAAATTTAGTGAAGAATTTTCTAAACAAATAGGTAAAAGAACTACTAGAAGACTAGGCTTTAGTTTTTCTGAAGACCTTAATAATACTAGAGGTAACTTTTTATTAGAATTTGATGCAGCAGTTAAACCTATTAGAAAGACTGGACAAGTTACCAAAGATAATGAATTATCAGTTATTAGAATACTTAGGGGAGCTTCTGATGATGGAGTTAGTGATGAAGTAAAAGAAACAGTTTTAAATCTTAGAAAGTTTTATGATAATATTTTAAAAGAAGCTGAAGATGCTGGACTAGAAGCACCTAGAATTGAAAATTATTTTCCTCGTTCTTGGAATAGACAAGCTATTGAAGAAGATGTTTCCGGATTTAAAAAATTATTGTTATCAGAAAAAGTAGAAGGAATTACTGCTAAAAATGTAGATGATGTTATAGAACAAATGTTAGATAAACAAAATGAACTTTTTTCTTCACATTCTATTTTATTAACTCAAGCTAGAGCATTTAAAAATTTAAAAGATAATAATTTTGAAAAATATTTAACTAATGACTTAGTTCCAGTAACTACTAATTACTATATGAATGCTGCTAAAACTATAGAGCATAAAAAATCTTTTTTACTTCCCGGTAAGAGTAATAAATCTAATGAAAATCAGTTTATAGAAAGATACATTACTCCTATGAATAGTCAGTTAAGAAAAGTTAGGGGTAAAGGACTTACAGCCAAAGACAAAAAAAGAATAATTAACCTTTACAAATCTGTAACTGGACAAGTAGATTATTTTGATAGTGGTTTAATACAAGGTTTTTACGACACTACAAAACTTGCAAATGCTATGGCTTATCTACCACTTGCAACTTTGTCTTCTATTACAGAGGCTATGATACCTTTAGCTAAAGCTCCTTTAAATGCAAACATTAAAGGTATGCAATCTGCTGTAACTAGAGGACATAAAATATTTACTACAGAGATAGGTAGTATACTAAAAGAAAAACACAATATGAAACCTGATGAGATAGTTCAGGAAATGAATAGAGTGTTTATAGCTGTAGATGAAGCTATGGGAGATGTTACTAATAGGATATCTGGTGAAGGTTTACAGAATGAATTTCTTAAAAAACAAGCAAGAAGATTTTATAGGTTTAACTTACTTGTGCCTTGGACAAAAACTGTACAACTTGCATCTTTTTCTACAGGTAAAGATTTAATAAGAGATAACTTAACAAAGCTTAATAAGTTTAAAACTGGTGGAGAAGATATATTAAGTGAAATAGCTCCAATGAAAATTCAAAAGTTAAGAAGTGAGTTATTTGATTTAGGTATAGATGTAGAAGATGGTATTAGATGGTTAGATGCAGGAGCTAAACAAAGTGATGCTTTTTATAATGAGCAGTTAGTTAGAGGAGCTGGTAGATTTACTAACTCTATTATATTACCAACAGCTAGAGAGTCTGCAAGAGTACCTACTTATATGACTAATCCTAAGATAGATATTTTTACACAGTTTTTAAGATACCCTACAGTGTTTGGTAATACAATCTTAAAAAACTTTGCAAGAGATACAATTAATAATCCAGCAACTAACGCACCTAAAGTAGCTGCTTTTGTTGCAATGTCTACTAATGTTGCTAAAGCTACTAACTACTGGAGAACATCAGAAGAGAATAGAGAACGTATGGACAGTGGTGAAGATGCTTGGAAAGATACTTTAAAATCTTATCAACGTGTAGGTTTATTAGGTCCTATAGAATATGGCGTTAGGTTTACAGAAGCTTTAGCATACGGTCAAAATCCTGCAATAGCGACTGCTAATTTAGGCGGACCAGTTCTTAATGATATTGTAGGTATGACTTTGTATAATAGAGGATTGCTTGAAACGGGTGCTAGAAAGTTACCTTTAATAGGAACTAAAAACTTAATGAAAAAATATACAGGCTTTGAACCTTATACACCTATACAAAATATAGCTAAAGAAAGAGATAAAAAAAATAGGGCATCTTTTGAAAGATATGCTGAAATTGCTACAGGTACTGAAGAGGTAGCAGAAGGATTTAGCGATAGATTTGATAAGTTAGAAGGCTTTAGAAGTAACTTTAACGAAGGTGGTAGAGTTGGTTATGCTGAAGGTTTAGGAGTTTCTAAAAATGTTAGTGATGTTAAAAACGAACCTGAAAATAGAATAGACCCTTTTACAGGACAACCTTATGCAGTACAGTCTCAATCTTTACAACCTTCGTTAGTTAGAGAAAATGAACAAGACCAGATGGTTAGGTTAGGTTTTAACGAAGGTGGTGTTGTAACTCCTGAAGAAAATAGATTAGGTATTTACAGTTATTTAGAAAATAAACAATTAAGACCAGAGGCTATAGTTGGAATTATGGCTAATATAGATAAAGAAACTGGAGTTGAAAGTGATAACTGGAGAGGTTCTTATAGCCATAAACAACAAGAAGTTGGTAATAGTAAGTTAGGTCAAGGGCTATTTCAATTTACTACTAAATTACATAAAGAAGGATACGGAAACTTTTTAAAAGATAACAAGTTAGATGATTCTAATGAAGCTAATTTAGAATATTTTTTAGATACCGTAATAAATCCTCAAAGTAAAATGAGGGAACAAATAGGTGGTCGTAATTTAGATGAATTAAGAGATGTTTTTGAGAAAGGAAATATTCAAGAAATTACAGAAGCTATTAATAATAAATGGTTAAAGCCTAAAAGTTATGGAACAAGAGAGGAAAATCCAGAAGCTCATTTAAAAAACTTAAAAGATAGAAACTTTAGGGCTAATAGAATAGTTGAAGAATTAAATTTATTTAAAGACTAATGATACTTTACACAGAGATACAACTTGAAACAGCTTATAACATTTATAGGCTACACCAGATAAGTCAAGGTATAAACTTTATGGACTTAGAAAGCTTTAGAAAACTATACGAAGAGTTAGTAACAGAGATAGTATAATGGGATTTCCGTTTGAGATAATAACTATGCTTGGTTCTACTGTACTTGGTGGAGTTATGAGTGTATGGGCAGAGAGTCGTAAGGCTAAACAAGACAATCAGAAGTTACTTATAACACGTGGCGAGTTTGAAATGAAAGCTCGTAAAGCTGCAAGAGATGTTAAAGATAAAGGATTCCAGTGGACAAGAAGAATCATAGCACTAACATCAGTGTTTGCTATAGTAGTGTTACCTAAACTTGTAGCTGTTTATTATCCTAATGTAGATGTTACTGTAGGTTATACAAACTTCCAACCGGGATTCTGGTTCTTCAAAGAAGGTAGAGATGTATTTGAATGGATAACTTTTCAAGGCTTGGTAATAACACAATTAGATACCAACCTAGTATCAGCTATTATAGGTATGTATTTTGGTGGTAGTTTAGTTAAGAAGTAATATGAACGATTGGGTACAGGCAATAGAGACTATAGGTATACCGGCAGCAGGTGCAGCAGGGTTAGGATATCTTGTATGGGTACTCTTTAAATCTTTGATAGCGGACATACATAAGAAGTTAGATACGCAACATGGTATGATAGTTGCATTAATAGATAGAATAAGACAAATGGATAACGACATGATTAGAATAGATGCTATGTGTCGGGCAGCAATGGGTTTAAAACCCGATATAGATAGGATAGCGAGAGCAGATGGAAAAAAAGACCAAAGAAAAGACTAATAAAAAAATACTACAGATAATTAACCTTTCTCCAAGTGAATCTTAGATAGAAAAGATTGTATAAGTGCATCCTATGAGACAGATTACTATAGCCTCTATTGTACA
>Ga0181401_1001290_pt1 | contig 10019 bp, 11 predicted proteins | sample 24SPOviralmetaG_FD_130130 | JGI IMG/M metagenome (GOLD analysis project Ga0181401, IMG submission 130130) | Marine viral communities from the oligotrophic San Pedro Time Series (SPOT) site, San Pedro Channel, CA, USA - 24 SPOT_SRF_2011-07-20 | ecosystem: Environmental > Aquatic > Marine > Strait...
GGCTATTCAGCAGCAGCAAATGCAGCAAGGCTTATTGCAGCAAGGATTACAGCAGCAGCTTATTGATGCGGCGCGTGGTCAGTATGCAGGTTACATTGGCTCACCTATGGCAGCAACTCAAGCGCCACTGGCAGCGCTGGGTGTTGCACCAGTTCCGCAATCACAAGTTCAAAGCGCACAGCCTGGATTGTTTGATTACTTGAAGTTGCCATTCATGTTTGCGTCTATGTAAGGAGATAATCAATGGCTCTTAATTTAAGTTTTTCTGAAGAAGATTTTGCAGGGCAGGAAAAGTCAGCAAAACGCAAAGACATGGCAGGCGCGTTTGCTTCATGGCTAAACAGCATGTCAATAAATCCTGATCCAAACTTACCACAGGTCGTGCAGGCTGGGCAGGCGCGTAGAGCAGATGAGCTTAAGAATAACAGAACAGTAAACATGCTTGAGCAGGCTGGTAGAGATGACATTGCAAAGCTTGTTAAAACAGGTGTTATAACAGGTAAAGAAGGGGCAGCACAATTATTTGCTGAAGCTAATGCTGTTAGAGCGCAGCAAAGAGCTATGGAGTTGGCTGAATTTGAGGCAGGGCTAAAAGTTCCAAAACTTACTGCGGCGGAGCAAAAGATACAAAGACTAATGGAAACTGGCCTTGATAGACCTACAGCAATAGCCATTGCTGATGGTAGGATTGTTGTAAGTAAAGACCCAGTTACCCAAGAGGTGACGTTAATAGACAAAGCAACCGCTTCTGTTATTGGCAAAGCGCCGCAAGGCATGCAAGAGACTGCTGATGCTTCTGCTGCAATCGAAGAGGACGGCTTATTTGAAGACCTTGATGTTTCCAAAGGTTTAGGTTTAGGGGGGTGGGCAAGAAGTACTGTAAATGTTGTTACTGATGCGGTTGGGGCAGGCCAAAAGTTTCCGCAAGCAGGAAAAGTAGAGGCTTCATTAAATAATCTACAGACAAGAACTATATTGTTGGCTGGCGTTGACGTTGAAGGTAGGCCATCAGACTTTACTAGAACAGAAATAAAAGAAAATCTTACTATTAGCCCTTCTGAAATTTTTACAGGGCCAGAAAGAGCTTACCAAAAAGCAAATGCTATGGTTCAACTTTTGGAGCAAACTTATGCGGCAATGAATATTGCAACTCAGGGCGGCGGCGGAGCCTCTGTGCAGCAGATAAAAGATGCGAGAGAAAACATAGATAACCTTACAACGCTTCTTAGGGATTACAGGTCTTTAAAAGATGCTCTTGAGCAAAAAGGTGGAGCGACAGGTCAAACATCAGGTGGAGCCACATCTGGCACAGTAAATGTATCTCCAGAAGGGCTTGAGCTTATACAAAAGTACAAAAAAGTACCTTATCATGTTCAAAATATGCTTCCATCTCCAAATTAATTAAAAGGTTATAATATGGCGCAAGTTCAGTTTAACGATGTTATGGAAGCCCTAAAAGCAGCAGATGCAGCAGGTAATACTGAAGACGCTGCAAAGTTAGCTGAAATAGCTTCATCAATGATGTCTTCAGAGCAGCCACAGGAAAAAGCTGGCCCAACTTTTAAATCAGTGATGGGGCAAATAAATAAAGAGATAGCAGAGGGTGCAGGCGGTCTGGTAGACTTTCTTAACCCTTTTGACGTTTACACAGGCTCTGCTGTTGAGGGTTTAAAATCTGCAATGAGGTCAGGCGGTATATCTGTTGCGGAGCGTGAAGCTGAAGGAGTTTTGGAGCGTGCAGGTGCTGGAATAGGTCAGGCAGCATCAGCAGTGCTTCCTGTCGCAAAAGGCGCTCAACTTTTAACACAGGCAGGCGGATTAGTGGGGCAAGTTGCTAGACAGGTAGCCCCATCTCTTGCAACAACAGGTGGCGTTGCTGCTGAACTTGCTGCTGGAGCAGGCGCTGGCGCAGCCCAAGCTGAAGCTGAAAGAAGGGGCTATGGAGAAACTGCACAACAAGTAGCTGGAGTTTTGGGTGGGTTTGGCGCAGGTGTCGTTCCTATGGCTGGCAGGGCTGTTACAGAGGGCGTAGGCAGGACTGTTAGCGCTTTACCCTTACCAAGAGTGGGTAGAGCATTGCGTGGTCAAATTGCACCGTTTACTGAGAAAGGTGGCATGGCTTTAGCTTCGCAAAGGTTTCAAGAACTTGCTGGTGGTCCTCAAAGGGCAGAGCAAATAGCTGATAGAATGGGCGTAGAAAGCGAGCTTGGTCTAAGCCCAGCCCAAATGACAGGTGAAGAAAATCTGATAAGAGCAGAGCGTAAAGCGATGGAAGGTGACCCATCTTTAGCTGCTAGAATTGAGGCGCAGAGGCTTCAATCAGAAGCTACTGCTAGAGCAGGATTGGGAGTTGATGGAAACGTAGAAGAAGCCCAAAACTTTTTGATGGGCAGAATAGCTTCTTTTGAAAACTCTCTAAATAACTTTGTAAAAGCTGCACAAGTTTCAGCGCAGAAAAAAGTAGCTTCTGGTGATTTAGATGATGCGGAAGCTAGCACTATTTTAGGGGAAGAGTTGCGTAGAGCTAGAGAGGCCGCAAAAAGACAGGAAAGAGATTACTGGAGCAAAATTCCATCTGAATTTGAAATACAAATACCCAAAACATCTGAAATAGTTTTAGGTCAGGAAGAAAAGCTTGGGGAGTTTTTGGTTGATGACATTCCTCAAACAATCAAGAAATTTAGAAATAAGTATGCAGGCAAAGATAAGCCAATAAAAGCAAAAGACCTAAATTCACTTTATACTAAGCTTAGAGACGTTCAAAGTGAGGCAATATCTGGCACAAGTCCAAGCAGAAACAAAGCTAGATTGGCTGGAGAGGTTGCAGAAACAATATTAAGGGATTTAGAGGCAATACAGCCTGTTAATGAGGCAGGCTTGGCTATATTTAATGCAAGGGCATTTAGCAGGCAGTTCCATGAAAAGTTTACTCGCGGCACAGTGGGTGACTTGCTGCAAAAGAAAAGCACAAATGAGTACAAAACCCCAATAGAGCTAACTTTGGATAAATCTATTGGGCAATCAGGCATAAAGGGCGCTCTTGCTGGCAGAGATATAGATGCTGCATTGGCTGATTTTACTGGTCCTTTGCAGTCTCAAAATGTCACAGCAAATTATCTCAAGAGCAAGTTTAACGAGCAAGCTTTTACTGATGATAAGTTTAGCCTTGCAAAAGCTCAGACATTTTTGAGAAGAAGTGGCCCTGTTTTGGAAAGGTTCCCAGTAGTCAGAGATGAAATAAATAAAGCAATACAAGCGCAGAAAAAGTTAGTTTCTGCTGAAAAAAAAGTTGCTCCTATATCTAAATCTGTAAAAGAAAGCACCACAGCTAAGTTTGCAGGAGCTAATCCGCAAAGAGCGATAGATGCAGTGGTGTCCTCAAATAACCCAGAAGCAGCCATGAAATCTCTAATTGCATCTGCAAGAAAAGATGAAACAGGGCAGGCTCTTGCAGGCGTAAAAGCAGCTATGTCTGATAAGATTATAACTAAATCTCTAACTCCTTTAACAACTCCCAGGGTAGAGGCAGGTCCAACAGCAGAGTTAAGGGGCGCTAGGTTAGAGGAGATTCTTGATGACAAAACTCTAAGCTCAATGATTAAGCAGATATATAGCCCAGAAGAAATAAACAGAATAAGAGTTATATCTGCGGAGCTACAAAAATTAGATAGAGCTAGGGCTGTTGAGTCAGTAAGAGGGGCTATGGACCCATTTAGGCCAAATTCTATGCTTTCATTAGTTGCTCGTGTGGTCGGCGCAAGACTTGGTGCAAGGGTTGGCGGTGTTGGTATGGGTGGGTCAATACAGACTGCACAAATTGGTTCAGTAAGAATGCAGAGATTGGTGGAGAGATTAACCAATGATAGAGCGCAGCAGATTATGACTGATGCTCTTGAGGATAAGGAGCTATTTAGAACCTTGCTGTTAAACCCGACAAGCCGTAAAAATATTACTAGAATAGAACGATCTTTAGCCCCATATTTAGTTGGAACAGCTTTAGCAACGCAGGAGCAATAGAATGCAACCAAAGGAAAAAAGTTTTACTGAAGTAGAGGGCATAGTCCAAGACGCAATTGCTCAAGCTGTTGACTTTGTTGAAAGCGAAATAACGCAAGACAGAATAAAGGCACAGCGCTACTTTGACGGTGAGGTTGACATAGGCTTTGAGGATGGAAGATCAAGCGTGGTTGCAACCAAAGTCAGAGATACGGTGCGCTCTGTCAAGCCCAGCCTGATGCGTGTTTTTATGTCCACAGCAAGACCTGTTGAGTATGTGCCAAAAGGACCAGAAGACACAGCTTTTGCAGAGCAGGCTACAGATTACATACATTATGTGTTTAATCAAAATGATGGTTTTAGAGTGATAAACGATGCTTTTCACGATGCTTTGGTCAAAAAACAAGGCGTTGTAAAAGCTTACTGGGAAACACGTTATCGCACAGAAACTTACAGCTATAAGATGTTAAGCGAAGAAGAATACTCGTTTATTATGGATGACTCAGACATCACATTGCTAGAAGAAACCATGACAGCAAGCATGTCTGTTGATGAGATGGGCGTAGAAATAGAAGTGCCTAGCTACTCTATAAAGGTAAGCAGGCAAATCCCAGAGGGCAAGCTCAAGATAGAGAGTGTTCCGCCAGAAGAGTTCTATATTAACTCACAAGCAAGAACCCTAGATGATGCTTATGTTGTTGCCCACCGTACAGAAATGCGTGTCGGTGATTTGGTTGAAATGGGCTATTCATTTGAAAGCGTGTATGACCTAGATAGCTTATATGGCGCGGCTGACATATCTGAAGCAGAAGATATTGAAAGACGGGGCTACTCACAAGACGATTATGAAGATCAATCTGGTGATCCTGCCATGAGAAATGTAGCAATAACAGAGGCTTACATGCGTCTGGATATTGATGGCACAGGCGTACCTGTTCTGCATAGATTTGTCTGCGGCGGATCAGGTTACAAACTGCTAGACTTCGAGCGTGTTGATGACATTCCTTTTGCAGTATTCGAAGTCGATCCAGAGCCACATACTATGTATGGAAGAAGTCTAGCAGAACTAATCTTTGACGATCAGGATGCAGCCACAGCAATCATTCGTGGTGTCCTAGATAACGTAGCCATGACTAATAATCCTAGAATTGGCATAGTTGATGGCGCAGTCAATATTGACGATGTGCTAAACAACGAGATCGGCGCAATCGTGCGTATGCGTCAACCAGGGACAATACAGGATTTAGCAGTGCCATTCACAGCAGGGCAAACACTGGGCGCATTGCAATACATGGATGGTTTAGTTGAGCAGAAAACAGGTGTAACGCAGAATGTGGCGCTAAACCCAGATGCTATGCAGTCTACAACAAAAGCAGCAGTTCAAGCTACTGTAGAGGCAGCAGCAGGCCAAGTTGAGGTCATGGTGAGAAACCTATCTGAAGGCATGCGGAGATTATTTAAGCTACTCCTAAACTTGCATGTGAAAAACATAGATGAAGAGCAGATGATTAGGCTAAACGGTCAGTTTATCCCTGTTGATCCTCGTGTTTGGAACACAGATATGGACGTACAAATCAACGTAGGTTTAGGCACAGGCAGAGAAGATGAGAAGTTTAACGCACTGCAAACTACGCTACAAGTTCAGCAGCAGGTATATCAGCAGTATGGCCCTATGAATGGCTTGGTTAGCATGACAAACATCCGCAATACTCTTGCAGACGTTTTAGCAGCTTCTGGCGTAAGAAATGCAGAGCGATATTTTGCACCAATTACGCCTGAGATAGAGATGCAAATGCTGCAAATGCAACAACAACAGCAAGCTATGATGGCTCAAGGTCAACCTGATCCAAATCAAGCTTTCTTGCAGGCAGAGCAAATGAAAGCGCAAGCTAAAATGAACACAGACATGATGAAGGTTCAGCTTGATGCACAGAAAGCTATAGCAGATGATGATCTCAAGCGAGATCAGATGGCGCAAGATTTGATGGTTAATGCAGCTAAAGTTTACGGTCAATACGGCACAGCAGTTGACGTAGCCACAATCAAAGCAGAGCAAGATAAACTTAGGACTGTAGCTAATATTGCACAGAACCCACAATGAGTACGAATATAAGAATACAGGCAGAAGAAGCCAAAAGGTTAAAGAGTGACACTGCATTTAAGCAGTTCATTCAAGGTGTTCGTGAAGATCAAATGAGGATTTTCGCAAACAGTGCGGCTCAAGACGTTGAGCAGCGAGAAGAGGCGCATGCTATTCTGCGTGCGTTAAACTTGATCGAAGTGAACCTTGACGCTGCACTTGCAGCAGAGACACTTTTAGATCGTAAAAGATAAGGAGTAGCACCGTGGAAGGCACGACTACAATTGAGGATGCAGTATCCCTAATTACTGAACCAACCGAAGAAGCTAAAGCTGAACAGGCAAAAGAACAAGTTGTAGAGGCTGAAGTAGAAGAGGTTGAGATAGAAGAACCAGCAGAGGCGGAAGAGCCAACTCAAGAGTTTGAGAGCGATTACGATGATGCTGACTTAGATGACGTTGAATTTGATACCACTCCAGAGGTTGAAGACACTGCGGAAACCAATTTTATCCCCGTTAAAGTTAACGGCAAAGAAGAAAATTGGACACTGGACCAGTTAAAACAATCTGCTGCGGGTCAAGGTTACATCAATCAACGCATGCAAGAGATATCGCAAATAGAAAAAGACTATAATGCGAAAGCTCAACATTTGGCCCAGCAACAGCAACAATTCTTGCAGTTGCAACAGCAAGCACAACAGGTGGGAGTGCAGCCACCCCAAGCCCCAACTAAGGAAATGTTCGAGAGCGACCCCATAGCGTATATGGAAGCCAAAATGAACTATGATGAGGCAAGGGCGCAGTATGACCAACATATGATCCAAGTGTACCAAATGCAGCAGGTAGAATCTGACAAGGTTTTACAGCAAAGAGAAGCTTTTAAACAAGACCAAGCAAAGCTTCTTGCAGAGCGTGTACCTGAGATTGTTGACCCCGAAAAAGGAGACAAGCTCAAGAAAGACCTATTTCAAATCGGCGTTGACTATGGATTTAGTGAGCAAGAGATGGGACAGGTTGTAGATGCTCGTTATGTTTTAGCATTAAATGACGCTCTCAAGTGGAAGCGTTTGCAAGCTAAAAGGGCTGCTGGTGCAAAAGGCGATAAACCAAAACCTGTGGTAAAAGCTGGCGCTAAACGGCGTGTAGGAGAAGGTGAAGCTGCGGCTCGTAAGAAACAGCAACAAAGGTTGCGAAAATCTGGTCGGATTGAGGATGCTCTTGATCTGATGTTAAAGCCTTAAAGGAGTAAATTACTATGGCACAACCAGCAAATACATTCGACAGTTATGATGCTGTTGGTATTAGGGAAGATTTGAGTGATATTATCACTAACATCTCGCCCGAAGAAACACCGTTTTACACAAAGTCTCGCAAGACTACTGCGAAAAATACTTTGGTGGAATGGCAAACAGATAGCCTAAGAGCAAGTGCTGCAAATGCACATATCGAGGGTGATGATACAGCAGCTACTGCTGCGACTGCGACCAGCAGATTGAATAATCGGACTCAAATTTTCAAGAACGCCGTAATCGTTCCTGATACAGATGAGGGTCTGGATAAAGCTGGTCGAGCGCAGGAAATTGCGTATCAAACATTGAAAATCGCTGCCGAGCAAAAACTTGACATCGAAAAAGCTATGTTTGCAAATAACGCAAAAGTTGCTGGTAACGCAACAACTGCTCGTGAAATGGCAGGCGCACCATCTTGGATGAAAACTAACGTGGACTTCCAATCTGGTAACTCTGGTGCAAACCCAACTGGTGACGGTACTGACGCTCGAACAGACGATGGTACTGCAACAGCATTCTCACAAACCAAGTTTGACACAGTTATGCAGTCAATCTGGGAGAATGGCGGAAACCCTGACACAGTGTACCTATCAGCATTTCAAATGAATGTTGCTCTAGGCTTCACTGGTAACAACAATCAGCGTTCAGCAGTACAAGCTGGCGATGAGCGTGTTGTTAAGTCATTGGCAGTCTATGTGACTCCGTGGGGAACTGTAGAGTTCATGCCAAGCCGTGAGAACAGATCACGCGATGTGTTCATAATGCAGGACGATATGTGGGAAGTGGCAACACTACGCCCAACTAAAAATATCGAGTTGGCAAAAACAGGCGACAGCACCAAGCGTCAAGTTGTTACAGAGCTAACACTCTGCGCTAAAAATGAAGCTGCAAACGGCATTATTGCCGACAACACAACTTCATAATATAATATCAGTAGGGGCATTATTGCCCCTACACTCATAAGGAGAAGAATATGAAAGTTTTAGTAAAAATGCGTAGCATGTCCACATCACAAGGCATGGCTCGTAATGGCGATATTGTTGATTTGCCGAAAGCAGAAGTAGACAAGATTTTAGCAGGAAGCCCACACAATATAGAAGTGCTTGCAGAGGAAGCTCCAAAGAAAGCTTCAAAGAAAACTACTGCAAAAAAAAAGAGAGCAAGAAACGTAGATGGTACGCTAAAAGCTGACGATCCTAGCACACCTGACGTAAACGAGGCATGGGAAGATGGCTAGTACATCTACTAAAGTTGCTGAGAGCGTTACGTTTAATGGCGACCAGATGCTCATCAAGAAAACGCATGATGCATCTGTCATGCTTAAAGACGCAGAATATGCAAGAGATCGAACAGAAAACTCATTCGGGTCAGACTATAAGCATGTCGGTAATGTAGACATGGCACTGCTAAATATCTGGCTAAAAGAAGCTGGCGTAAAATGGACGGATACCCAAGCCGTCAAAGATGTGCTAAAACGTAAGTTAATGAGCAGTGAATTTAGCAAGCTTAGAGTTTGGGAAGGTAAGTATTGATGGACGTTAGCTTTGAAATGATTGACAGTATCATGCAGTGGGTTGTGCTACCTATAGCCTATTTCGTCTGGATGATCTATCAACGTCAAGGCCAACACCATACAGATATAGCTGTTTTGCAGGCTCAACAAGAAGCTAACAAAATTGCTCAAGATCGTGAAATGAACGAAATGAAAGAAACGATCAGAGCAATATTTCAGAAGCTTGACACGATTGAACAGGCTTTGCGTAAATAGGGTGATGATGTGGATAAGCTACCCAAAGTAAATATAGCTGTAATAGGAGTGATCTGCTCTAGCTTGGGCGGCATGGTTTGGTATGCTAGTGAGCAAGCTTCAATAATATCTAATCTTGAGGAAACTGTTGCTGTGTTAGATGCACAGAGCAACACTACTGACAAGGTTAATATGGTCAGAGACATCAAGCAAAACCAAGAACATCTGCAAGAAATCATTGACATATTAGCAGAGATTTATGAAGAAATTGAAGATGGCGATAATGAGATTTGGGAAGATATAGACATGATTAACGAGGATATGGGTGGCATGGCTTCTCATATGATGGAAATCATTAAGCTACAGTCTCGCATTGCTATACTAGAAAATACAGTAGAGTTTAGCCGCAACGATGGGATGTAGCGATGGACCCTATCACAATCCTTGCAGGGCTAAAAACAGGGTTAGCTGCTGGTAAAACCATTGCTTCTCTTTCAAAAGATATAGGAAAGTTCTTTGACGCAACTGACCACGCTAAGAAAACGCTACAGAAAAAAGGTGTATCAGGAAAAAGCACCAATGCTACGGCGTTGGATCGTTGGGCGAAACTTAGACAGGCTGCGGAAGCTGAAGAAGAACTTAAAGAGTGGATAACACAGCGATTTGGCAGGAGCCATTATTTGGAACTGCTCCGCATAAGACGAGAAGTTTTAGCTGAAAAGCGTGAGGCAGAAGCTCAAGCAAGGCGTGACGCTATAGAAAGACAAGAGTTTATCGTTGCTATTGTAGGCATATTTGTACTGCTCGTTTTTACGTTTATAGGAGCAACAGGTTATATGCACTACATGGGCTGGCTAGACGTAAGGGATTATTTTCCATGATTTATGTTTTGGTATTCTTGCATTTTA
>Ga0181401_1001293_pt1 | contig 10008 bp, 14 predicted proteins | sample 24SPOviralmetaG_FD_130130 | JGI IMG/M metagenome (GOLD analysis project Ga0181401, IMG submission 130130) | Marine viral communities from the oligotrophic San Pedro Time Series (SPOT) site, San Pedro Channel, CA, USA - 24 SPOT_SRF_2011-07-20 | ecosystem: Environmental > Aquatic > Marine > Strait...
AGAAGGAGAGCCTAATCATGGAGATGTGGCAATGGACCATGCTGTTTACAGCCGTCCTAATTAACACCGCCGTAAACGTCTGGCGACTTTACGACTACCAAAGGAGAAACAAGAGATGAGCTTTAAGTTAGGCAAAAGAAGTATCGAGCGCCTCGAGGGTGTCGACCCTAAGTTAGTCGCTGTCGTTAATTCGGCTATCGGGCGCAGTAAACAGGACTTCAGCGTGATTTGTGGTCTTAGGACCCGAGAGCAGCAAGAGAAGCTCGTGAAGTCTGGAGCATCACAGACGATGGCGTCTAAACACATCGATGGTCTAGCCGTCGATCTTATGGCCTGGGACTCTAATGCAAAACCCCAGGGGCGATGGGAGCTTAACCTGTACGACGAGATAGCCGACGCTATGGCATCAGCTGCTCGAGATTGTGGTGTCGACATATGCTGGGGAGCCGCCTGGGCAACCGAGTCCATGCCTTTCCCAATGAACATCAGACATTGGAACGGATCGATGGAAGACGCTATGAATGCATATGTGGACCTCAGACGCTCTCAGAATCGGCGCCCTTTTTTAGACTGTCCCCACTACGAGCTTATCGGGGGATGAAGACATTTCTTTTAGTGTTCTCGATGTGGGGCTACGACGGTCTAGATTGGCAGTTCATAGGCAATCAGTACGTCTACAGCAAACCTATGACCGAAGAGCAGTGCTCAACCATTGCTGACCAGGACAGCTGGTTTGCATATGAAAGCAACCCATTTTACAAGATTGCCGCGAGGTGTATGCCAACCGATGCAAGTCAAACATAAGCAACAAAAAGAGAGAAATATGAGATATATCATACTATGCATAGTAGCAGCTGCATTTACTGCTAGTTGCTCAACTAAAAATGACGTAGCCATGAACGAGGCGTATCAAAAGTACAATAGCCATGCAGAATGGAAACGTATGGATACGATTGCTCAAATAGCGGCACAACCTGACGGTGGAGTTGTAGCCGCTGCTTTGCTTATGCAAGGCGGCAATGCTTCTGGAGCTATCACTGCTCAACCACAATCCACTGGTGACAAGGTATTAAACACAGTAGCTGCTCTATCTCCAACCGTCATTGGCTTAGGACAGATTGCAGCTACTGTTGATGGCAATAGAACAAACAAAGAAATAGCAGTCGTTCAGTCTGACAATAGTACTAAGGTAGCAATAGATACGAATGATACAATGTCAGAACTAGCTACGGTCAGCATAGTTAAGCCAGAGTTTCAGCTAGTCGAACCTAAGGTCTATTGCGTTTTTGACGGAACTTCAGCTTGTCAGTAAATACAACAGAAAACACAGGTCTAATGCGATCTGTGTTTTTTCTAAATGACGGCTATTGCAATTCTGGAGCAGATTCACTATATGTAATGTATAAGGTTGACAATCAGTCAGACGGTGGACGCAGCGGAATCATAATCCGCGTGTCGGGGGTTCAAGTCCCTCCTCCGCTACCACCGAAGTCAGATCAGATTGTTAGCCTTCTAGAAACTAGGAGGAGACTATCAGATGACTACACTTTCAGAACAACTGTCGGACGCAATGTCCATCATTTTGCAAACCGCAGCACGTCGTAGCGACAGCAAGGTTTACCCATTTCCATTTGCTGACGACAAGAAAAACACCAAAGCTCTTAACCAGCTGCTCAGACGCAAGATGATCAAGCGTGTTTTGGTCAGTGGCATTGCCCCATATCACAAACAAGTGCGTAACGTCGGCTGCGTAAACTACGAGATTACGGCTGATGGCTACGACGCCATCCACTGGAGTTAAGGAGAGAAAACTAATGGCAAGAGCACCAATACATAAGATTTACCAAGGCTCTAATTATCTTGGAAGTGTTAAGGATTTTATTCATGCAGTTGTACTCTGCGATTGGATTGAAAATAGCAGAACAGAAGTAACTGAACCACACCCACAGATTCGCATCGGTCACAGAAGAATACACATTGTGTGGGACTTAGGTAAAGCCGAATGCCAAGAACTTCGTTTTAACGGTGTAACCAATTATGATTTTGCCGAAGCGTACTACGAGGCTGGCAGATGATTGGTGACATCGTCGGCGCACTGAGCCTGGTGCTCATTACATATTGTTTACTTCTGGGCGCACATGCTCTGGGGTAACACCTTTTATTAATATTATCATTACTACAACTAACTATCTCGTGGAGGAGAAAACTATGGAACTAAGATCATTTGTTAATAAAGAAGCACACAGACTTTGGGAAGGGAGACACCTTAGTCAATCACATAATAAGTTAATTCGTTTTTGTGACTACAAAGACTTTGGACGTCGTCCTATCCAAATGTTTGGCTTGGGTGACATATATGACTTCTTAGACCACCTAAGCAGCCAGGGATTAACTGACAATACATTAAATCATTATTCAGCGGCACTTAGTGTTATCTTTAATCATGCCGTTGATCTAGGCTCGTTAGAAGCTGCACCTAAAATTAAGTGGAAAAAGGTTAAATCAGGTCGCCCAAGGTATATGACCCGAGAAGAAATCACTGGTCTCTTTTCGTTTTTAGGGTCTCACAAACATTGGTGGATGCGCCACTTTGTTACTATTGGTCTATACACAGGGATGCGCCTGGGAGAGATCCTAAGCATCACTGACAACCACATTGTAAAGACAGAGGAGGGTACCTGGATACACCTTTTAGAGACCAAAAACGGCGACGAGCGGTGGGTGCCAGCAAACGAAAAGGTCATTGAGGCATTATTTGCATTAGACAACAGGCCAAACAAGTTCTTTCACAGGCACGACTTCTATAAAACCTGGGATCAGGCCCGGTGTAGAATTGCCAGAAATGATAAGCATTTTGTCTTTCACACGTTAAGACATACAGCTGCAACTAACATGGCAAACGACCTACAGGTCAACACATTAATCATTGGTAAGCTTCTGGGGCATAGAAACGTCCAGACAACCATGAAGTATGTCCATGTAAAACCAACAGAATTACAGTCGATAGCAAGGAAAATGCAACATGGCGACGGGGCTTAGGCCCCTCTTTTTTACTTAGAGAAAGGACTAAAATGGGCTAAAATAAAACTAAATGATATCAGATACTTAAATTAGGGACCCCTTTAGAAAGAAATACTCGGGAGGTATACTGGAGCATGAAGAGACCAACAACTGCACATGAGATGCAGAACGAAAACAATATGATCCTACGAGGTCAAGAGCGTTATAACAAAAGAAACAGTAGCATATCAGGAAGCCAACAGGAGATACCACACCAAGAACTACGCAAAGTACTACCAGCGGTATCAGGCAGATTAGCTACAGTAATAGCAGAAGAACAAACTGGCGTAGGTCGACCAAAGGCTTGGGCTGAAGTTCTCACAGGCTTAGACACAGACATCATAGCGTACATAGGTTTAAACGCCATGTATGACACAGTCGTCAGATTAAACACCCTGACCCAATGTATGCTGTCGATAGGCAGCAAGATTAATCAGGAGATCTGGGCTCAAGGACTAAAGAGTTACGACAAGGATCTCTTTAAGCGTCTTGAAAAACAGGTAACCAGGGATCACTCTAGTGAACGCTACAGGTCTAAAGCCATGCGTATTATTGCATCCAAAGAGGGATACAAAGGAGACACCTGGGATAAGCAGACGAAGGTCCATGTGGCTGCACCAGTGGTCAATAGTATTCTTGAAGTTAGTAATATCTTCGACATTTATGAAACCAATGATGGCTCTAAGACAAAGAGGTACATTGGTCTTACTAAAGAAGCAGAGAAGCTAATCGAAGATCGTAAACTAGAGGCTTCTTGGGCAAGCCCCATGTATGGTCCAATGATCGTGTCGCCCAACAAATGGACGTCGTTCGACACAGGTGCATACCTGGACCCAATGGTTGCTGCTAATGTTAAACTGGTGAGGTCACATACAGCTGCTCAAGCAAGGATCATTAGAAGCCACTTTAGGGATGGTGAGATACCACCATATGTCGAAGCTCTTAATGCAGTCCAAGAGACGCCACTAAAGATCAACAAAGACATACTAGAGGTTGTCGAGTGGGCTATACAAACAAACCAGGTCTTCTCAAAGTTTCCTGAGGTAAAGCCACCTAAGATACCGACGATGCCTGATGAGGATGCTAAAGTCAGTGACGACTACAGACGTCAGATTAGGGCCGACAGAAAAGATTGGTGGACTAAGAAACGAGAATGTGTCGCCAACCTAGCCGTCATAGACTCAGATCTGAGGACAGCTAAAGAAATGGCAGACTACGATCAGTTCTTCTTGCCTTGGTCGTTTGACTTCAGAGGTCGAATGTACCCTGTGTCTCATTTTAACTACCACAGGGACGACCACGTAAAAGCTATGTTCTTGTTTGCTCGAGGTAAGAAGCTCAGTGCAGACAGCGAAGGGTGGCTCTACATTCACCTGGCGAACACTGGTGACTTCGATAAGATTTCTAAGAAGTCACTTAATGAGCGCATAGGTTGGGTCGAAGATAATCACGACAAGATCATATCAGTAGCAGAAGACTACAAGTCCACCTTCGACTATTGGTCGACAGCTGACAAACCCTTTCAGTTCCTGGCAGCATGTCTTGAATACAAAAAGCTTAAAGACCAGGGCCTAAATAAGTACGTCTGTTATATGCCAATATCTTTAGATGGCACTAACAGCGGCGTACAGCATTATGCAGCTGCTCTGAGGTCTAAGGAAGACGGACACATGGTTAACCTGGTGCCTGACGATAAGTGCCAGGACGTCTATCAGGTCGTCGCCAACGAAGTGAAACGCCGTCTAACTGAGGATGGATCTGAAGAGGCCCAGCGCTGGCTAGAGTTTGGCGTAGGTAGATCTGAAGTAAAAAGAAACGTGATGACCTACGGCTACTCCAGCGTCGAGAGAGGCTTCGGAGACCAGCTGATAGATGATCTAATGATACCCCTTCGTAAATCTGTAGCTTATGGTCAGATACCAGAGCACCCTTTTGGGGACAAACGTGAACAGGAACGGATGGCTCGATGGTTGGCTAAGGTTAACTACGAGAGCGTACAGTCTGTCATAAAGTCCGTCAGCAAAGGTATGGAGTTTCTACAGGCGTACAGTCACAAGTTAGCTAGTGAGGGTAAGCCAGTACATTGGACGTCTCCCAGTGGCTTCCCAGTGGTTCAGAGATACACTAAGTTTGTAGGTAAGCGAGTAAAGATATTCCTATATGATCGAGAACTTAAGAAGCTCAAGCAATCGAGGGTCAATATCCTTATTGAGGACAACTTTAGTCACGATAAGCGCAAAGCTAGTTCTGGTATTGCACCGAACTTTGTTCATGGGCTTGATGCAAGTCACATGCATCTTAGTGTGCTTTTAGCTAAAGATAATTCTATTGAGGACTTCTTTTTGATACATGACTCGTTTGGCACCACTTGTGATCAAACCTGGCTATTTTACGATTGTATCAGAATAGCTTTCGTAAACATGTACAAAGACCAATGTGTGTTTGAGAACTTTGAGAACGAAGTCAGAGACCAACTCGAAAACCCAGCCGAGGATTTACCAGCTGTACCAGCCAAAGGTGACCTCGACATCGAGGGCGTTTTAGAGAGCGAATACTGCTTCTCATAATTAGGGACCCCTTAAGAAAGAAGAAAGGAAAAACCAATGCACCCTCGAGAGAAGATCTTGGGGATGATGAAGCTATGTGAACAACATCAGCAACCCATTCCCCAGGACTTACGTGACCAAGCAAAACGCTGGAAAGTCGAAGTTCCTGGCGATGTAACCAACCTAGAAAACTATAAGCAGACTAAAACCAAGGAGAAAACTGCTAATGACTAAAGACAAGTTCTTTAAATTTACTAGTGATGAAATCAATATGATTCATTACATTTTATTAGGCTTTGAGCCTAACGATCACGACCTTAACAAAGAGCAAATCAAAGTTGCTGAAGAGTTATATAAAAAGGTTTCTAACCTAGCACATAACTTCGGCGATTATGATGAAAGCTTTCAGAAGAAAATGGGGTACGAAGGAGAGTTAGTATGAGTAAAGTTAAATTTAGAACCCCCAGCGGTTCTGCAATCTACCCCTGGCTACAACCTGGACGTCCTGACACGGCGTTTGATGCGGAGGGTAAATACAAAGTCCAACTTAAGATGGATGCTAAAACTGCACAAGATTTGATTGATAAGATCAAAGAAGTAAAAGTTGAAGCTTTTGGTGCTAAAGGTGAGTGCCATATGCCTTTCTCGACAGATGAAGAAACAGGCGAGATTATCTTTAAATTACAATCGAAGTATCAACCGAAATACGTTGATGCGTCTGGTAATCCAATTCCTGAGGACAAAGTACCCAGCATGTTTGGGGGAAGTACTTTGAAGGCATCTGGAATATTAGATCCTTACAACAAAAACGGCAAAGGCGTCAGTATGCGCTTAGGCGCAATTCAGATTATCAACCCAGTCTCTGGCTCGGGTGGAGACGCTGAGTTTGACGCCGTGGAGGGGTACACCGTTACAGACGGAGACTCTGATCATGGCTTTGAGAAAGTCACACAGGAAGAAGCGCACGACTACTAGCGCCGCTAGACGACGTGCAATTAGCAAGGGGTATCGATCAGGGCTGGAGGACACAACAGCAACATGCATAGCGAAAGCTGGCTGCGTTGTTTTGTTTGAAACCGACAAGATTAATTATGTCGTCCCATCGAGGGACGCTAAGTATACCCCAGATTTCAAGCTGCCAAAGAAGGGCGGCTTTTTTTATGTCGAGACTAAGGGCATTTGGTCAGTTCAAGATCGTCAAAAGCATCTACTGATCAAAGAGCAACATCCCGACATCGATATACGCTTTGTTTTCTCTAACCAGAACGCAAAGTTGTACAAGGGTTCACCAACTACATATGCGGCTTACTGCGAAAAACACGGGTTCCAGTATGCACATAAGGTGATCCCTGACGATTGGCTTGCAGAGGCCAAACAGGAGAGCAAAAGGGCGGCTTAAGTGTCGCCCTTTTTTATTTGTAGAACTTTAAGGAGACGACCAGATGACTTCCAAGGATAGCAAAAAGAAGCACGAACCGACACCACCAACTAAAGAGATGCGAACTGAAATCTATAAGATGCTAGAAGTATGTTATGACCGTAAAAAGCTAATGTACGCTGGCAATGACACAGACCAGACTATTGCTAAAGAATTAGGAATAAAAACATGGGGCTGGGTTAAAGAAGTTCGAGAAGGTTTCTTTGGCCCTGAGCGTAATGAAGCCGAGGAAATCGATACCGCTAAAGTTAGCGATTGGCTTAAAAAGGCAGACAGCCAGGTTGAGCAGATCCAGATTTCATTGGGTCTACTGGAGACAAGTCGCAAGGAAGCTAAAGCACTTTTGATTAAGCTTAAGGGCCTCGTAGATAAAAGGGCAGCTTGAGATGGAGAACCAGGAGAGCGAGTTTGTAAGGCACATAGAGTGCGAGGAGTGTGGAAGCCGAGATAACGCCGCCGAATACACAGATGGTCATACCTACTGTTTCGGCTGCGCGGCTTATCAGCATGGTGATGGTGTCGATGCCCCTAAACGGGTGTCGACCATCAAAAGCGTTCAGCTGATACCAGGCGAATACAAACACCTGGCAAAGCGTAAGCTTAACGAGCAGACGTGTCGTAAGTTTGGCTACCAGATTGGACAATACAATGGTGAGACAGTCCACCTGGCAACCTACAGAAATAACAAAGGGCAAGCAGTTGCCCAGAAGATAAGGACCCGAGACAAGAAGTTCAGCATATATGGCGATGCAAAAGCTATGACCCTCTTTGGATCACACCTGTGGTCTAACGGTAAGAAGCTGGTTGTGTGCGAAGGCGAAATCGACGCCATGACTGTGTCATATATCCAGGGGCATCGTTGGCCCACAGTTTCCGTTCCAAATGGAGCACAGAGCGCCAAGAAAGCACTGATTAATAATTATGAATACTTAGAAGGTTTCGACGAGATAGTTCTTCTGTTTGACGACGATGAGGCAGGACGTCAGGCTCAAATAGAGTGTGCAGAAGTACTCCCCGTTGGTAAAGTTAAGTTAGCGTCAATGGCTCCATACAAGGACCCTAACGAAGCTTTACTTTCGGGGGAACCAAAAGCCGTTATACAAGCTATCTTCCAGGCTCGAGAATATCGACCTGACGGGATAGTCACAGCGGCTGACCTTCGCTCCGTAATTGGTCTCGCTGATGCTGTGTCGGCGATTAGTTACCCGTATGTACTGCTCAATGATATTACTAAGGGCCTACGCGCTGGTAGCCTGGTGACAATTGCAGCTGGGAGTGGGGTCGGCAAGTCGACCTTCGTCCGAGAGATTGCATATAGGGTTCACATGGATGGCTTCCCAGTTGGGATGCTCATGCTCGAGGAAACAACTAAGCGCACCGTCGAGGGCTTGGTGGGCATACACCTCAACAAGAATATAACAGTCGACCCAGAGCAAACTACCCGAGAAGAAGTGCTCGATGGTTTTGATGAGCTAACCAAAGACCAACAGTTCTACTTGTTCGACCATTTTGGATCGACAGATATGCTCACCATTACCAACCGTATTCGTTACATGGTCAAAGGTCTTGGCTGTAAGGTCGTCGTGTTAGATCACATATCGCTCCTGGTCAGCGGTTTAACTAGCCAGGTGTCAGACGAAAGACGACTAATAGACGACATAATGACTAAGCTTAGAGTTTTAGTTCAAGAGCTAGACATCTGTCTTTTGGTTGTCAGTCACTTAAGACGTCCACAGGGCGAGGTAGGCCACGAAGGCGGTGCCAAGGTGTCCCTAAGTCAACTACGTGGATCGCATGCCATAGCGCAGCTGGCAGACACTTGTATAGGCATCCAGGTCGATCCTGAGGAGCCAACGTCAGGCAGAAGGTTCGTCACAATATTGAAGAACAGGCACACAGGAGAAGTCGGCCCAGCTGGCGTACTTAAGTACGACCGAAAGGCTGGTCGTCTCCATGAGTTGTCTGAGTTCAGCATCAACGAGGAAGAGGAAGCATACTGATGAGCACTTTGAAAGCATGTGAGGTCGCTCACATTACGTTTCAGATTAACACCAAAGATAAAACCTTTTCCCTGGTCCCAGGTGAAGCAGTGCATTCCAAGGACCGTAAACCATTATTCTCGGGCGTCATTACACCTGAGATGCCAGGTCAGTTAGAGCAGCTGGCCCTGAGACTAAGATTACTATTAGCTTACGAAGGAGAGCAAAGCCAATGATTACCTTTTGGACAGTCCTGACCCTAATGTATGGAATACAGGACAACTTATACACACAACATATTATCGTAGAGTCCCTCGAGGATTGTCGAGAGATTATCGACGCTGGATTACATGCGACGATGCAAGAGAAATATGGCATTGTCCTTGCGACGTGCAAAGAGACATCAGACTACAGTCATTTCCCTAAACCACAACCAAGGCCCACAGTAAGTGAATAGATGGGTCTTTGACCTGGAGAGCGACGGATTATTAGATACGATTAGCAAGATACACTGTATCGTATTACGGAATGTCGAGACCGACGAAGTACAAAAGTACGGCCCCGACGAAGAAGAAATCAAAGCAGCAATGTTTACACTAATGAATGCCGAGGAAGTTATTGGTCACAACATTATTTGCTATGACATCCCAGCGCTCCAGAAGGTATATCCTGGCTTCGAGATATTAGGTCAAGTCACGGATACACTCGTACTCTCACAGTTAATCTTTACGCAGCTGTCAGACAAAGATGGCATCAAAGCAAACAGAGACCCTGAGAGCTTCCCTCGTCGGCTAATAGGCTCCCATAGCCTCAAAGCTTGGGGCCTACGTCTCAAGAACCTCAAAGGCGATTACGACGGCGGCTGGGAGAACTTCAGCCAGGAGATGCTAGACTACTGCGTGCAAGACACATCCGTCACAAAGGATCTCTATGAGCTTGCCATGAGCAAAGGCTTTAGTCAGCAATCGATTGACTTGGAGCATCT
>Ga0181401_1001295_pt1 | contig 10008 bp, 7 predicted proteins | sample 24SPOviralmetaG_FD_130130 | JGI IMG/M metagenome (GOLD analysis project Ga0181401, IMG submission 130130) | Marine viral communities from the oligotrophic San Pedro Time Series (SPOT) site, San Pedro Channel, CA, USA - 24 SPOT_SRF_2011-07-20 | ecosystem: Environmental > Aquatic > Marine > Strait...
AATTCCAATAGGAATAAGTAATCAATATATTGGATATGATGAAGCAAAACGATATATTATATGTAAAAGTGGAACACAAACAGTATCTCCAAGTGATTTAAATCCAGGAACCCAAACAATTAAGAATACTGCAAAATCGGGTTCTTCTCAACCTTTAGACACATTATCTCAACCTCAATTTCCATTTGAAATTTATATGCAAAGCCAATCTTTATATTTTGCAAGATCAGACGGAAAAAACACGATAACTATAAGCAGTATTCTAACAGGTTCTTCTAATCATCCTGAACAACATCATGTTTTATGTCAGAAATCATCATCTATAATGGAAATATATGTAGATGGAAATAAAATTGTAGAAGCTTCTGATAGTAGTTTGGAAGAAACAAGAAATTTAGCTAATTTATATATAGGTTCAAAAGGTATTTTAAGTAAAAAAGATGGTAATAATACATTAAAAGACACAGGATTTTTTAATGGATCTTTAAGTTGTATAAATATATATAATAATAATTTTAATACAGCTTCTATTAAAAATATATCATCAAGTATAGATGCTTCTCCATATATAGGAAATGTATTTTATCAAAACGGTTTTGTAGTACTTACAAAACCAACAATACAAAATATAGATGTTCCTTCTATAAACATAAAACCTTTTAATTTTAATGGATCTAATACTATTGATCAAAGAATTCAACAATATACTTACACTCAAGTTGATCCAACACTTCCCTTAACTTTTCAAAACGGATTTGATATTAAAAGAGATGGAACAAAATATTTTGGAGCTAACCAAAATGCAGGAGGATCACCTAATCCTAATCAAAAACATAAATTCCCTACTCATCTTTATCAATTTAATATGAGTACACCTTTTGATTTATACTCAGCTACTTCATCTATAGATAATGCTGCCGCTGCAGAAAAAACATACGCTGTTATATCTTCTTCTCTTCCTTACTTATGGATGAATCCAAAAGACATAAAATTCCACCCTTCAGGAACATCTTTATATTTTGTGGGGACAGGATATAGTAATTTATCGTCATCAGAACATCCTACTATGGCTGAATTAAATGCAGCTAATGGTGCTTACAGTCAGTATCAGTTAAATAAACACCATGTTCGTGGAGGAATAGTTCAAATACCTATTGACACTAAATTTGATATATCTAGTGGATCAAAAGTTAATAAAGCTAATCCTAGTGGAACTAGTTCTTTATTATTAGAAGAATCTAAAATATGTGATACAACATACATTAAATATAATGCAAAATATGATGATAATATATGGTCTGGTCAAGCTTATAAACGATGGGGGGGAATAAACCCAAAAGCATTCTCTTTTTCAGAAGATGGTACACAATTTTTTACAGTACATTCAAATGATAGATTAAGATGGGATGCTGGTGATTTCCATAATTCTGAATTTGGTCCTTCTAGATACAGTAATCTTAGTAATCCAATACAATCATCCTACACAATATTAGAACATAATTTATTAACAGCTTTTGATATATCTACTGTTAAAAAACCAACAGTTTTTGAACTTGCTAATGAATCAGGAATTACATCAGATAGTGCTCTTGCAAATGCAATAACTCCAGAATATGTAGGACATGCAGGAAGAGTATTAGATTTATTAGATTTAGTTACTCCTGAAGGAGCTCCTTTAAATGTTGAAAGTATAACTTTTAATAAAAGAGGAACTAGAATGTATTTAATGAGTAGAATGACTAGCATATCTCAACCTTTAGGATTTCGTTTTGCTGTTGGAGGGTGGGGAACTATTGGAGACCCTAATAATGGTTGGATTCCTGGTGTTGCTATTTCTGATCCTGTTCTTTTACGACAAGGTCCTAGAATATGGGAATTTAGATTAAAAGTACCATGGGATATATCTTCAGCTAAATATAGACAATCAAAACCTTTAGCAGAATCAGGAGGAATATTAGAACAAATGGATTTACGTAATGATACTACTCCAGGTACTCAGACATATGATGATGGAGTAGCCCTTCAGGGCTTAAGATTTTCTAGAAATGGAAGATATGTGTATATTGCATCTTCAGGTACTGGAACTCTTCAAGGAGGATTTGATAATAGAACTTTTGCAAGACTTAATTTAAGTGGTATCCTTCAACCAAATGATGGATCTTATAAAATTCAATTCCAAGGTTCACATTTAATTTATGAAAATGAATATAAATGTACAGTAGATGAATATGAATTTAATGACACATTAAATATTTCAGCAAGAAAAATTAGAACTCAAGATTCACATGAATTAGCTGATTTTGCAACAGGTTCATTATTTAAACCTTATGTTACAACAGTTGGTTTATATAATGAAGAAAACGAATTATTAGTAGTTGGTAAACTTGGTCAACCAGTTAGAACTTCTAACGAAACTGACACAACTTTCGTACTTCGCTGGGATACCTAAAATTCTTTTTATACATTCACCATTATGTGGTATTACTTAAGCAATCAAATTAATGAAATCGTTGACCTCCCTGAAGGAGCGTTCGGTTTTATTTATCAAACAACTCATTTACCAACTGGAAAAAAGTACATTGGTAAAAAATCTTTAATTTATAATTTAAAGAAAAAATTAGGCAAAAAAGAAAAAGCACTTTGGGAAGGGAAAGGTCGTCCTCCAGTATATAAAAGAGTATTAAAGGAAAGCGATTGGAAAACTTACTATGGCTCACACAGTTTTTTAAAAGAAGCAAATAAAGAAGATTTAGAAAGAAAAATCCTACAAGTGGCTTTTAACAAAAAGGAACTTACATACTTAGAATGTAAATATCAATTTGTGTTAGAAGTTTTAGAAGATAAAAAATACCTTAATGATAATATATTAGGTAAATTTTATGACAAGGATTTTAGATGAAAGAAGATTTATTAAAAAAATTATTAGAATCAATTTTAGGAAGAAGTAAATCTGCTCGTGGAGGAGATGAAGCTGTATTTAATTGCCCATCTTGTAATCATCATAAGAAAAAATTAACATTTAATTTAGCGTCTCAAAAATTCCAATGTTGGGTTTGTAATTATAAAGGTCATAGAGCTTTTCAATTACTTAAAAAAGCCAAAGCACCTACAGCAGCATACAGTGCTTTAAAAGAAATCGATCAACAATACAATTTTAAACAAAAAGTTAAACAAAAAGTAGACATTAATACCTTGCAATTTCCTCAGGGAGTAACGCCTATAATGTCGTCTTCAGCGATATTATCAAAACATGCCTTACATTATTTAGATCAAAGAGGAATAACCCAACAAGACGTAGTTAAATATGATTTACATTATTGTGAACAAGGTCCCTTAAAAAATATGGTTGTAATACCTTCATATGATAAAGATGGTTTTTTAAATTATTATGTAGGTCGTTCATTTGATAAAAACGCATATATTAAACATAAGTTGGCTTCCAGTACCAAGGACATAATTGGATTTGAAATGTATATAAACTGGGATTTACCCGTGATTTTATGTGAAGGTGCGTTTGATGCTATGGCTATAAAACGTAATGCGATTCCTTTGTTTGGAAAAAAATTATCTACAACCTTAATGAAAAAAATCATTAAATCTAATGTAAAAAAAATATATTTAGCTTTAGATGAAGACGCTTTAAAAGATGCTTTTAACCATGCTGAAACATTTATGTCTTATGGAAAACAAGTTTATCTTATAGAAATGGGTGATAAAGATCCTTCTGAACTTGGTTTTAAAGCTTTCACAAAATTACTACACACTGCAACAGAACTTACTACTTCTACATTAATGAAGAAGAGGTTAGCCTTGTCATAAAGGTTTATATTTATTACAAAACTACGTAGTTGATGGAAAAGATAGCACTTTTACCTGGTGGGTTTAAACCACCTCATGCAGGTCATTATAATATGGCTAAATGGCTTATATCAAATACTGATGCAGACACTGTTATAGTTAAAGTTGGAGTAAAAATAAGAGATGGTATTAATCGTGAAGTAGCCCTTAAATTATGGGACCTTTATAGATCTACAGATCCTGACCCAATATCTAAAAAAATAGCTATTTTAGCTTCAAATTCAAATTCTCCAGTACAAGATGTATATGATTTTATAGAAAAAGAAGCACCTGAAGGATCTAAAATTTATTTAGGAATGGGAGAAAAAGATGTAAATGATAAACGTTTTAATAATATAGGAAAATTTGCAGAACCTAAAGGAATTAATTTTGAAATTAAATTAGTACCCCCACAAACAGGAGGTATATCAGGTACTGAAATGAGAAATTTTGTAAAAATTAAAGATAAAGATAATTTTTTAAAATATATCCCTGATCATTTATCAAAATCAAATAAAGATAAAGCTTGGGGTATAGTAACAGGTTTAGAAGAAGATTTATATAATCCAGAAGATAAAGTTTTAGATTATATGAGAAGTAGTGAATTTAAAGCAGGAATGCCTGATGGTCCTAAGGATGATAAAACTTCTCCTGTTATAAAATATCAAAGAGGAGGAATGTATAATGCAGCTTCAGGACAAGGAGGAGCAGGAACGATGTATGAAAATAAATATTATTTAAGTAATAGTAATATTCAAGGACAAGGAGCATTTGCTCAAGAAAATTACCCTGAAGGAACTGTAATAGATAAATTACATGATATCTTAGGACAAGGACAATATAATTTTTATGAATTAGGAAAAATGTATAACCATTCAGAAACTCCTAATTGTAAAAATATAATGAAAGATAATACTCGATATTTAGTAACAATTCAACCTGTAAAACAAGGAGAAGAACTTACAGCAGATTATAGACTACAACCTGATTTAGAACAACCTGAACATTTTTTAAATGAATTGGATAAATCAGATTTAAAATCAATAGATACTTATGCAGATAAACAATTAGATCCTTTTGATGTAGTATTAACTGATAAACATTTTTTTAATAGATTAAATGATCCTCGTAATGATAAAGAAATATCAAATGCTGAATTAATAGGGTTTTTTAAACGCTTAGCTAAAAAGAAAAAAGAATTATTTAATTTTTTAACTAAATATAAAGAAATAGTAGCATCAGATATTAGAACAAATATTAATATACCTTTTTTAAAACAAGCAGATAAAATAATTGCTAAAACAATTTTAAGAAAAAAAGATTTTCAAACATCTAATCCTCAATTATCATTAGAAAGAGATTTATCAGATAAAGAAAATTTAAATGAATGTTGGGACGGATATGTAAAAAAAGGTATGAAAAAGAAAGGAAATAAAATGGTTCCTAATTGTGTCCCTAAAAATGAAAATATAAATGAAGCTGATCCTAAAAAAGGAACAGGTAAAAAACCAAAAGGATCAGGAAGAAGATTATACACAGACGAAAACCCAAAAGACACAGTTAAAGTTAAATTCTCAACTAGACAAGATATAGTAGACACTTTAAATAAAGCTTCATTTAAAAGTAAATCTCATAAACGTCAATCTCAAGTTATAAATTTAATTCACCAAAGAGTTAGAGCAGCATTAGGTAGAGCAAAAGATCCAGCTGTTAAAAAACGTTTAAAATCTGCTTTTGAGTATATTAAAAAACGTAAAGAAGCATCAAAGAAAAAAACACAACGAATGAAAAATGAAAATACATTCTCAAAAGATTGGTGGTCAAATATAATAAATGAACATTTATTAGTAGAAGGAGGAGCAGCAGGACATATGGCTCATCCTTTTGATTTACAAAATGTAAAATCAGGTAGAGACCTTAAAAACATATTTATAGCAGCTGCAACTTCTTTAAATACAAATCCAGGATCTGTAAAAATAGATGGTGTTAATGCATCAATTCGTTTAATTACTTTAGACGGAGTAAAACAATTTGTAATGGATAGAGGTTCTAAAAAAGAACTTGACATTAAAGGTATTACAAAAGATGACTTATCAAGTCGATTTGGTGAAGGTCATGGAATGATTAAAATAGGAGGAGAAGTACTAGATATGTTTAACACAGCATTACCCCAAATAGAAAATGATCTTAAAGCTTTAGGTGCTTGGGAAGACCCAAATATATTATTTAATATGGAATATGTTAGTGGTAAAACTAATGTACAAGATTATGGTTCTAATTTTATAGCAATTCATGGTTTAAATAGGATAGAAAGTAAAGAAGTACAAGGTAAAAGAAAAATGTTAACTAAAAGAATATCATCAGAAATATCTTACAATAAATCAGCTTTACAATCAATGTTAGATAATTTATCTCCAACAGCTAAAAAACAAGGATTTAAAGTTTATGGTTCTGTCCCTACAGAAATGAAGAAAAAACCTAATTTTAATTCTGCACTTTCTCAAAATTATTCTGTAGAATTTACTGAAGAAGTAAAAACTCAACCTTTAAGTAAATGGCTAGATGAAGTAAGCGCAATTCCTAAGGATGAGTTTATATTTATAACAAGAGATAATATTAAGAAAAAAGTAGGAGCTGTTTCTAAACAGGTTTATCAACTAATTTTAAATAGAGAAAATGTTGATGATTTGTTTAATGATAATGATAAGAAAAAAGCCATTGATGGGTTTGTAACTTATCTAGCAACTGAAAAATTAGGAGATGAAGTACTTAAAGTATTAGATTCACCAATGGGTTCAGTTGAAGATCATGAAGGAGTAGTAATTAGAGATGAAAAAATAGCAAGTGTACCCTTTAAAATAACGGGTAAATTTATATTAGGAGGATTAATATCAGATTTTTAATGAAGAAAAAAGACATAATAAAATTAGTACAAGAAACAGTACAAGAAGTCAAATCAGACGCTTATGGTAGTGCTACTTTAACTTCTCAAGGACAATCTATTCATAGAGCTCCAGGAGTTTGGGAAAATAAAGAAGAAATAGCAGACTTACAAGCCCGTTTAGCTCAATTATATAGAGATATGGAGCAAGAAGCTGAACCAGAAGGAGGCCCTATTGCAGACCAATATGCAGATGAAATTGAAAAATTAGAAAGAGAAATATCAGCATTAAAACCTAAAAAAACACCACTTACATATGACCAAGCAGTAGGTAAAGTACCTAAAGATCAATTTATTAAATCTAAAAAGTTTGATAGAGGTGGTAACAAAATAGGTGGATCCCAACAACTAAAATCATTTGATCCAGACACTATTAATTTAGTTAGAGAAATGTTACCAGTTGCAGACATACACCACAATGAACTTGTTGGAGGATACGATGAAGTTTCATCATATTTAGACAAAAGAACAGGTGGAACAATTATTAAATTTCCACATTTTAATGGTCCCCAAGGTAGAGGAGCAATGTTTGGAAGAGAAACAACAGACAGAATTAATGCTTCAAAAGTAAAAGCAAAATCAGCAGCACTTAAAACATACACTCAATTTAAAGAATACATAGAAGATTACGAAATATCAGATGCATCTCCAGCAGGAGTTTATGGTAATATGTACTTGTGGATAATGTTTAATGAGTCAGCAAAAGACTATTCATCACCAAAAGGAGGAACTCAATCATCACAATTTGAAGAAATAGAGGAACAAGCACCACCACCACCTGCAAAAGGAGGTGAAACTCCTGCAAAGGGAGGACCAGCGCCTCCAATGGATGCTGACGCAAGAGCTGAAAAAAAAGAATTAGAAAATTTAGAAAAAGAAAAATTTAATATAAGAATAAAATATTTAAATAGAAAAAAAGCAAAAGCATCGGCACAAGCTGCAAAACAATCAAGCGGTGCTATTAAAAATATCCAAAAACAAGTAGACCAATTAATACAACAAAGAAGCAAAGTGGGAACAACACCCCCAGCTTCACCACAAAAAGAAAACAAAATTATGAAAACAAACAAATTATTATCTGATTACTTAAAAGAAAATAAAAGTAACAATTTAAAATCAAATTTAAGTGAGCATAAAAAATTAGCAAGAAGACAAATGTTAATGGAAGGTGCTTTAAAACAATTTTTTGAATACTTTGATGAAGGTCAAACAGACGAAGAAGTAGTTCAACTTTATGCTCAAAAAGGAGTTAATGTTCCAGAAACTTTTGTAAAAAAAGCAAGAAGTCAATATGAAAACCTTACAAAGTTAAAAATGGAATTAGAAATGAGTGAAAAAGAATTTAAAAACTCAGCTTCTAATATTGTAAATAATCCAGTAACAGGAGAAGCAGATATGTTAGATGATGATAAACAATTAGCATCTGCGATTACTTCAGAAGAAATATAAATACTAAAACTAAAAAACTATGGCAAATCCTTGGAGAAAAATGGTATTCCCTGTTAGCTCATCTACAGTAACAGGTATTACAGGATCAATATATAAAGTATGTACAGATGGATCTACTACAGTAAAATACATTCATAGTGCCTCATTTGGGTTTCAAAATCAGGGAACAAATCAACTTGATCCTGGTGTCCCAATTCCAGATTTAAAGTTCGAATTGAACACTGGTTCTTATGTTTGTGTAGAAGCAGATTTTTCATATGTAAGTTGTTCTGTTGGTACTCATGTGTATTTAAAAACTAATGGAAGTCAAGGTTGGGATTCAAATCCATTATAATGAAAAATCTTAAAAACGAAATACTAAAAGAACTAATCAGACTTACTGAGAGAGATTACCAAGCTCCCCCTGAAATTCTTGATGCTTTAAAAGAAAAACTTAAAATGAATCCTTTAATTCGTTATGTTGATTCTTTAAAAGCAGTTAATTCTTTACCCCCATCATATGAAGTTCGTCTTTTAAATGGACAATCTTTTAGTATTTATTACGAAGATTTTTCTTTAATGGTTAAAATTGGATCTAAAGAGTATTACTTAATGGATATAAGTGAAAGGAATGAAGCAATAGAACATATTAATAAATTATTAACTATAAAACCAGTTCCTTCATTTACATCACCCGAAGAAGAAACAGAAGAAACAGGAGAAACAACAGGTGGAACAACACCTTCACCAGGAGCAGGAGATCCTAATGTTGCAATGGAACCTGATGATGAAGAAGAAGAACCAGAAGAGGAAGAAGCAGAAGAAGAAGTATAATGGAATTAAAAGAGGCCCTAGGAGAAATATTTAAAACAGCAAGGGAAGAATTTGGAATACAAAACTCCCCTAAACTTCATTTAAGACAAGATGAAGAAAATGCTCAAGGCATCTTTGGTAAAACAGCTTATTATGATCCAACAGATCAATCTATTGTATTATATATAACAAACAGACATCCAAAAGACATTTGTAGATCTTTTGCACATGAATTAGTTCACCATCACCAAAATGAAAGAGGTGATTTAGAATTAGGAGATGCATCTCAAGCAACTTATGCACAAGATGATCCCCATATGAGAAAAATGGAAATGGAAGCATATTTAAAAGGCAATCTACTTTTTAGAGATTGGGAAGATAAAGTAAAAAACCAATAATAAATGGCAATACAAACAAGTTCAGCAGTATTAAAATCATATTTTGAAACAGGAGATGTACCTACAGCAGCACAATTTGGTGATCTTATTGATTCAACAGCATTATATGATGGTACTTTAGAAAATATAGTATTTAGTGGATCAAGTACAGGTTCCTTTGGTATGGTAAGAGCTAAAGAGCTCCACCCATATACAGGATCTACTACAATGAATGTATCCGCTTCTTTACTTCCTCCATTTATTGGACCAACAGGAGTTGGTATGAATTTAGGAGCTACACTTACTCCTTGGAAACACGTATATGCTGCTTCAGCAAGTATTGATCATTTAAATGCACGAACAGGATCAGTAGTAACAGTTTCAGGAGGTTTAGCCCCATTAATAAATTCATCATATGATTTAGGTACTACAGACCTAAAATGGAATATGTTACATATTAGTGGAGTTAATATAGATTATATTAGTTCAAGTGTAGAACCTGATCAAACAAATCTTAGAAATTTAGGATCAGCTACAAGACAGTTTTCAACTGTTTTTGCAAAATCAGCTTCTTTAGAATATATTAGTGCATCTAATGGAACATTAGGTACA
>Ga0181401_1001300_pt1 | contig 9987 bp, 12 predicted proteins | sample 24SPOviralmetaG_FD_130130 | JGI IMG/M metagenome (GOLD analysis project Ga0181401, IMG submission 130130) | Marine viral communities from the oligotrophic San Pedro Time Series (SPOT) site, San Pedro Channel, CA, USA - 24 SPOT_SRF_2011-07-20 | ecosystem: Environmental > Aquatic > Marine > Strait...
AAAAGTCAATAAGAATACATCCAACACAAAAACCTGTTAAATTATATGAGTGGCTTTTAATGAATTATGCTAAAGAGGGAGATAAGATACTAGACACCCATTTAGGTAGTGGCTCAATAGCTATTGCCTGCCACAATTTAGGATATGACTTAACTGCTTGTGAATTAGACAAAGACTATTACGAAGCATCTATAAAGAGAATTAATCAGCATAAAGCACAACTAAGGTTAATATGATGAATTTTATTAGTGATAAAAAGTTAGCAGAAAAACGGATCTCAATTTGTGAATCCTGCAAGCATTTTAGAAAGAAATCAAGAACTTGTGGGACTCCAATTAAAGGTAATAAGGTAGGTAATAAACGAACTTGTGGATGCTTTATGGATGCCAAAACAAAATTATCTTTTTCTACTTGCCCTTTTTCGTATTGGGATGATCTACAAGTGGCTGAAAATGACTATATTGCAATTAAGAAACTGACAGCTTCAATTAAGCATACTATCAATGGAGATCAAAAAAAGGAGATGTATAAATTAAGAAATAAATATTTCGGAGGTAAAAGAGAAACAAGCAATTGCGCTCCTTGTTTAAAATCTGCATTAGCTGATCTGCAAAGAATAATCGATGAATATGAAAAATAGAATTAAGCCAGTGTATTATACTAATAAGAAGGTAAGAGAGTCTATTGATAAATTACTTAGTAAAAATGCATTATTTCAAGCCTCATTAGGAACTAATTCAAAATCTGATTTAGGCGAGGAAGGAACTAAAAAAGCGTGGAAGTTAATGGAGCAAGAGATAAAAAAACTTGATCCTCTATTTTATAACATTATAAAAACTCAAAGCGATGACTTGCCCAATATGTAAAGAAGAATTAATTATAGGAGGAGAGCATACATTTGAAGAGTGTGGAGAATACGGAGAGGGCTTAGTAACTAATGCCTCATGCGAAAATTTAGATTGTGATGTAACTCACATAGAACTATATGAAAAAAGAGAATGCCTAAACTAATTTTACCAGTGGGAGTAGAAGCGATAGCTACTCGATTAGATGGATCTATAAAGATCACATTATCTACCTATGAATTAAATACTTCATCGGCCGTTAAATTGTTTGATTTGCGTAAAACTGAAGCATTAATGTATTTGTCTAATGATAATATATCACAAGAAGAATTAGATACTTTAGATGCCTTTAAATTAAGTGCAGAAAATAACGATGGTAAAACTCCATCACAAAGATTAAGAGCAGTATTATATATATATTGGAAGCAACACAAACAAAAAGACGTAGAATTCGATATATTTTATCTAAGGTATATGAATCGATTAATAGATAGGATTAAAGATAAATTAGATTGAGAAAGCATACTAAGATATATCTAAATCATTTTGGATATTTCGGAGATGAATTTGTGCCTTGTGAGATGTGTGGGAAAAGAGCAGTAGATATACATCATATAGATGCGAGAGGCATGGGAGGATCTAATAAAGATAGAATTGAAAATCTTATGGCATTATGTAGAAAGTGCCACATACATTACGGAGATAAAAAACAATTTAAATCACTGTTAAATGAAAGACACGAAGAAAGATTGCAGAGATGATGAGAAAGGGATGGATCGAATGAGAGAAACTGAGAAAAAACTAAATGAGTCATTTGATGAATTCCTTAAAGAATTATCTGATAGAGATCAACCATCTTGTAATATAGATAATAAAGAGGATTGCGATTCTTGTGGATCATAACAAAGTGATATAAAGTATTATGGGATTTGAGAAAGGTCATAAGCTAAGTGGGAATAGAAAAGGCATCCCTAATAAAACTACAAAGGAGATCAGAGATGCTTTCCAAATGCTGGTAGAGGATAATCTTGATAATATGAAGTTATGGTTGTCTGATGTAGGAGAAACCGATCCGGAAAGAGCATTGGAGATTATGCTAAAGATGGCAGAGTTTATAGTGCCTAAATTATCAAGAACTGATATTAAAGCAGAGGTTACTGATAAATCAATTGTAATTAATTTAAAACCGATAGAGGATGCCTCGGCAAATTGATATAGAATTATTCCCTACACAAGTAGAGTGCTTTAAATACCTTGAGGATAAAACTACTAATCAGATCCTTTTTGGAGGTGGTGCTGGAGGAGGTAAGACTATCATTCTTGTATTATGGCAAATCCATCGAAGGCTAACATATGCAGGTACTCGAGGTGTTATTGGAAGATCAAAACTAAAAACATTAAAGCAAACTACACTAAATACATTCTTTGAAGTAGCTACTGATTTCCTCGGATTAAAACCTAATGAAGATTTCGTATATAATGCTCAAGAATCTACTATTAAATTTAGTAATGATTCTATCATATATTTAAAAGATCTTTTCTTATATCCATCAGATCCATTATTTACCTCATTAGGTGGGCTTGAAATTACTGATTGTGCAATTGATGAAGCATCAGAAATTACAATGCAAGCATTTCAAGTATTGCAATCAAGAATACGATATAAGTTAGATGAGAATAATCTGATCCCTAAAATACTACTTACTTGTAATCCATCAAAGGGATGGCTTTATTCATCATTCTATAAACCGGATCGAGAAGATAAGTTACCTAATCATAAGAAGTTTATTAAATCACTGGTAACCGATAACTCTAAAATATCTTCTCATTATGTAAAACAATTGGAGCAATTAGATAAGGTATCAAGAGCAAGATTACTGCTTGGAGATTGGGAGTATAATATCGATGATGCTAATCTATTTGAATTTGATGCTCTGCATGATCTATTTAGTAATTCGGTAAAGGAAGGGCAGAAATATATCTCATGCGATGTAGCGAGATTTGGAGATGATAAAACTATTATTTGTTTATGGAATGGATTAAATTTAATTAAGATAGTATCATTGGCTCAATCATCAGTAAAGGATACATATGAGGCAGTAAGCAAAATTGCTAAAGATAGTGGAGTGAGAAGATCTAATATAGTTATCGATTCAGATGGAATAGGTGGAGGTGTAGCTGATTTCTTATCCGGATCTAAAGCATTTTTAAATGGATCTAAAGCAATTAAAGGAGAAAACTTTCAGAATCTAAAAACGCAATGCTACTTTAAATTAGCTGAATTAGTAAACGAAGGTAAGATAGCAATACAAGATAAAGCATTCCAGCAGGAGATCATCGAAGAACTTGAGATTGTAAGAAGGGATAAAATAGATAAGGATTCGATTAAGCTATCTATTGAGGGCAAGGATAAGCAGAAGCAAAGATTAGGTAGATCTCCGGATATTGGAGATGCCTTAATGATGAGAATGTATTATGAGGTAAAAACTAATCATGGTGTATATGTATTCTAAAAGGAAAAAAAACAAAAACGAACTTTAAATTTATACAATGAAGAAATCTTTCGAGATAAATATCCCTACTAATTGGGATGATGTTACAATAGAGCAATATATCAATTACTCTAAATTGGTTAAGGATTTAACTGATGAAGGAGAAGTGATGATCCAAACGATCATAGCATTATGTAATATCGATAGGGAATTAGTAGAATATCTAAAGATTAAAGATATTAAGACTATATACGATAAGCTAATTTTATTAGTTAATTCTGAGGTAAATAAAACTATAATCTCTAAGATTACTATTGATGGATTAGAATATGGATTCCATCCTAATCTCGATGAATTAACGATGGGCGAATACATAGATATAGAAACGTACGCAAAGGATAACGATCTGCCTAAAATGATGAGTGTACTTTACCGGCCGATAGTAGATAAAAAAGGCAATAGATATACTCTTGAAACTTATGATACTGATAAGCATTTAGTAAATGAGCATAACTTTAAAAAGCTATCAGTAAACATTGCAAATCCGATCATTGTTTTTTTTTGGAATTTAGGAACGGAATTAATGATAGATTCCCAAATCTCTTTAAACAAAGAAAAGCTAATGCATCAAGTGGATACGGATGGTTTGCAACAATAGATAATTTAGCAAAAGGAGATCTAACTAAATTCGATGATATAACAAGATTACCCTTAATGCTGTGCATGACAAAACTATCTTTAGATACTGATCGAAATATAGAGAAGCAGAAGGAGATCCGTAAAAAACAAAACATGAATAAGAGATGATTACATATAAAGGAATAATAGCTTACTTTGAATCGATATGCGATCAGCATCAGCAGATCCAATCATTTACTTATGGAGAATTAGATCTATTCGATAAGGATAAATTTACTAAATATCCAGCATTGCATTTAACTCCTACCGGAACTGCAATAGATGATCAAGTGGTTACCTATGGATTTGATGTAGTGGTATTTGATAGATATAGTATTACTTCAAATAAAATGCGTAATGAAGCACAATGCCTATCAGATTCATTATTAATATTACAAGATATATGCAAGGAGATTACTAAAGGTAAATTCTTTATTAATGAGGATACTAATATATCGATGGAAATGCCAATAATAGCAAATCCTTTTATAGATACTGAGCCTGATAATTGTAGTGGATGGGCAACCTCATTTAATGTAATTACTCCGAATGAAGTAACTGCCTGCAATATTCCTTACTATAATCCGGAGCAAGTGAATGGTTTAAATTACATTTTGCCAGTGGGAGTACCAAATCAATTAGCATGGTATTCAATAGATCAGATTCATAATAAAGCTACATTCAATTCAAATTATACTAATGAATTATTACAACTTGCACCTTTAATAGATACTTTAGGAGGAAGTGATACTTTACAAATGAATGGTAGAAAGGTAACTTGGAATCCTCAAAAAAACGCATTTCATTTCTTTGATCAATCACAATCTGAATCGATGTATTTAGAGCATCCAATTATAACTGAAACTACTGCTACTTTCTTTGTGAAAATTAAAGACTTCTCAAGATATGGATCAGAAGATTTCGGAAATACAATATGCTACTTCGGTAACTTTAGTACTGACAATGATGGCTTTTTTATTGAGGTATATGAAGATGGTAAACTATACTTATTTACTCCAGCAGGGAGTACTGATATAAGCCTACCATTTCCAATATGCCCAACTAATGGATCAAATTATGATGATGCTCATAGGCGATTAGAATCTTTTACTTTCTGCTTGAGATATGATTTTAATCTTTCTAAACTTAAATTGTATTATGGAGCAGGTGCTAATGAATTCGTAGAGGTTACTTCAGGATTTGAATTAAATGATGCTCATTTTGGAATAGGGCATCCATTAAATGCAAAAGTATCTGATTTCTATTTGCAGGAATATATCTACACTAATGAATTAATGACTGATCAAGATATATCTGATACATTAACTTGGCTTAATTATAGATGATAGGATCAGCTAAACAAGAAGTAGATAAATTTGGTGCTAATGTAATTAGATTAGCAAGGATAAATCTTGGAGCATCTAAAAGCATTGATGGTAAAAAAAGAGTTACTAATACTACCGGAGATCTATCTAAATCATTATCTTATAGAGTGATCCAAAATAGATCAGTAGGAGGGCAATTTGCATCCGGATTTGATATTGAATTTTTATCATCAGTAGATTATGCATCATTTATTGAGCAGGGTGTAAAAGGATCAGAAAGCACAAAGCCATCTGCATCTAAATCCCCTTTTAAATTTAAAGGTAAGAATATAAAAGCCGGAGTGCTGGCAAATTGGATTAAGAAAAAGCCAATAAGATTAAGGGATGCAAGTGGTAAATTTAAGAAGGTAAAAGATTTGAAGCAGGCAAGAAAGCAATTAGAATTTTTATTAGGTAGAGCAATTGCAACTAAAGGAATCTCTGCTCGTAATTTTATAAGTGAATCAGTAGAAACCACTGTAAGAACTCAAGGAGGAGATCTATCATTATCAATGGCGATAGACTTTGTGCAGGATAGACTAAAAACAAAAAGTAAATAAGATGGCAAATAATTTAACAATTGCAGTGAATGATTCCGGTTTTAATATGAGTACCGGAACTAATATAGCAGTAGTAAGTACAACTACTACCGGAGATTATAAATATAGATTTCTAATAGAGGTAACATACAATACTCAGATTAATACTCCTCTTGCATCTAAAACTATATCTTTTACTCAGCAAAAAAATCAAGAAGGATTAGGAATATTTAATTTGAGCGAAATATATAGATCAATAGTTACTCCTCAGATTACTTCTGCTTTTTTAGATAATGTAGGTGAATCAGTACCTTATAGGCATTCAAGCATTCACACCATGCCTTATTTTAACGGAGCAAATCAACTTATATTTAGTGCTGGGCTAATAGGCGAAGTATCCGGATATGAATCTTTTAGAGGTGTAGCTAATGTGCTATTTATTAAGTTTTGGGAATATTATGCAACTACTCCGGATGGCATTCCTGCAAAGCAAGGAACTGCTACAAGCAAAGATATTTATTTATTATATGGAAGAGGCGAAGCAGATGATCCAATCATATATGATTTCTCTCCTTATGAATTATCATCTACTACTAAAAAATTCTTATCATCAAATTATAATTTTGATGGTACTCAGTATAATATTAATATAGGGAAAGAAGAATATCATACAATGGCATTCTTAAATAGGAATGCAGTTAATACCTCTGCCCAACCTTATTATATTAGAGTAAGATTTTTTAATACTTCCGGTGCTTTTATATCTACTCTTACTTTACAAAATAACTCTCAAGCAGGAGGAGATTATGCATCAACTCCATCAGATCTTGCAAATGAAAAATTCTATTTATTTGTAGGAGTAGGTTTAAAAAACTTATCAGAAATAGATAATACTCTTAGCCCATATACCGGAGATGTGCCATCTAATGGATCTGTAGGTGGTCAAGTAATAGGATCTTATGAGGTATCAGCGACAACTTCCGGTAATGCTCAAGTAAGCTATCCATATATCTTTAATATTATTGAGTATTGTACAATGTATGAGCAATCGAGATTATGCTACATGAATAAATTTGGAGCATGGGATTACATTACTTTAAATAAAGATAAGGAAGAGGAAATTAAAATACATAGAGAATATATAACAAAGCCATTACTAAATCAAGCCAATAATTTAGGTGGATTTGGAGATGAATATCTTAATGCATCATACCCTCCGGACGTGGCAAAGCAAGGTAAAATGACAACCTCAGTTAAAACTGATTATATGTTTACTTTGTTTACTGATAATTTAAAGGATTATGAGATTGATCAAATACAAGATCTTATGATGAGTCCACAAATACACTTATTAGATGGGGATAATGCGAAAGCCTTAGTGCTTGAAACTTCTAATATGAAATTAAAAGGAGCAAAAAATACCGGATTATATCAGTACGAATTGAAGTTTAGATTTGCTAATCCTAAATATAGAACTATATAATGGCAACTCAGATTAGAGTAGAAACGCAAAATGATGGAGCTGTAGTTTTTTTAGATCTTTCAGAGGATCAGCCAATAACTGCAAATTATCAGTTTAAGGATATACAAGATTTCAAAGCTAATAAAGGTAATTATACTTTTAACTTTAGAATTCCATCAACTCCGAATAATGATCTTTTTTTTAGAAATTACTTTCAAGTAACTCAGCAAGGTAATTACAATCCTAAAGTAAAAGTATCAGCATCAATTCAGAAAGATAATGTAGAGGTATTCGATGGCTTTCTACAATTAACTAATGTATATGTTTCTGATGATTCAGCATACTCATATGAATGCGTAGTATTTAATTCGGTATCTCAAATAGGGCAAATTCTAAAAGGAAAGAAGTTAAAAGATTTCGATTGGAGTTATTATGATCATACATTAGAAATTCAATCGGTAGCTGAATCAATGAATAGAGATGTTACTCCATTCAAAAATGGCGATATTGTTTATTCCTTATATGATTATGGTGCTAATTTTATTGGTGGCGATATTGCCGGATCAATAAATACTGAAGTAGGTGCAATTGATATTAGATACTTAAAACCTCAATTGAGATTAAATAAGGTATTTAATAAGATAATGACTGAGGCAGGATTTTCATATGATAGTGATTTTCTTGATACTGAAATGAATAATCTATACATGGATATGAATAATGGATCTGCTACCATTAATGATCTAAATGTATTTCATTATGCAGTGAATTTATTTAAATCCTCTTCTACGTTTACATCAGCATCTAATCAATTTATAGATATAGTATTTGATTCACTTGGCACTGGTGGTAATTCTTCCGGAAATTATAATCAAACTACCGGAGTATATTCTCCGGATGATTATTGGAATTACAATATCATAAATGCCTCATTAGGATTCTCTGCTCCTGCAACTAATTCCGGATACACTTTCCAAATAGGTTTATATAAATATGATTCTGCTACTAATGATTATACTGATCCAATAGTAGAATCAGATGTATTTGATTTAGTACCGGACACTTTAGGAGGATCTCTATTTGGATCTCTAAATTATAATGGATTCATTGATACAAATGGTGTAGATTATAAAATAAGATTAAAGCAGTTAGCATCTTTAAATAATCAAACTATTACCATTACCGGAGGTACTTTGCAAATATTACCTCAAGGAGGATCAAGCAATGCAACTGCCTATGGATTTGATAATGCTGGTAACTTCAATGCTCAATATGTATTTAATACTGCATTCAATTTTCCGGATGTAACTGCATTAGATTTTATTACTTCAATATTTAAGAAGTTTAATTTAGTAATATTACCGGATGAATTAGAGCCTACTCATTTTGTAATCATACCTTATAAAGATTGGATTGAGCAAGGTAATGATCTTGATTGGACTGAGAAATTAGATGTATCTAAGGATGTGCAATTAAAACCAACTGCCGATCTACAAGCCAAATCATTAATATTTACTGATGATAAATCTGATGATTATTGGAATCAATTATGGGAGCAAAATTCTGAAGGTAAAATCTATGGACAATTTGAGATAGATAATTCGGAGAATGATTTCGGTAAAGATAAAGATGAGATCAAAACAATATTTAAGCCTACAATTACAAGATATATCTATGATACATCTTTTAAGAATTCGGTATGCTTTACGCAAAATCAAGAAGAAAGCAAAGGTACTCGATTGTCTTTTTATTGTGGTTATAATTATTCTGATAGTAATCAAGAAACTTATTACCTAACTGATAATTATGGTAACACAAATGCATATAATAAATATGCAGTATTTCAGAATTTTAAGGATGCTACTCCTACTATAAATACACAATGCTTAACTTTTAAAGGAGAATACACTGGAGAATTAGGTTATCCGGTATTAAGCAATGGATCATATAAAGTTTATTGGCAGAGGTTTATTGAAGAAACATACTCGAGAGAGGCGAGATTGATGATCGCTAATTTTAGATTATCATCATTAGATATTCTTTCAATGAATTTTAATGATATAGTATTTGTTAAAAATGCATATTTCAGAATAAATAAAATAAGTAATTATCCATTAATCGGAGAAGGTAATTGCCAAGTTGAATTAATCAAGGTAGAAAGAGTAAATCAACTTGAATCTAATGGTAATGAATGCCAAGTAACTCCAACTACTATATCATCTTTAGGATTTGTAAACTTTGTAAATTCTGCAACCGGAATATCAGAAACACCAACATCATCATGTTGCTCTGCATTTGGATATTATTTTCAATTTGGCTCCTGCTGGGTTAATCCATTTACTCCTACTAATCCATTACCGGATACTACTACCGGAGGAAATGCTGAAATAGTAGGAGGAGGAAATTCCAATGTAGGTATATTTAATAGCATAATAGGTAAGGATAATACTGCAACTTCATATAATACTATTAATGGATCTTTTAATACAATTAAAACTGCATCAAATTCATCAAATATTAATGGTAATAAAAACATTGTTAATCCATTTACTACTCAATCTAATATTCATGGATCAAATAATATTTTAGATCCTTATTCATTAACTT